>Ga0310830_100128_pt1 | contig 123006 bp, 132 predicted proteins | sample WT_ome_5_FD_201301 | JGI IMG/M metagenome (GOLD analysis project Ga0310830, IMG submission 201301) | Sorghum-adapted microbial communities enriched on wild type (WT) sorghum from Joint BioEnergy Institute, Emeryville, California, United... ... | reverse complement strand
CCGACTTCGTGAGAAGATGAGGACTGGAGCCTACGGCTCCCCCTCTACCACCTAACCAACAAAAAATCGCCGGGTGGGTCAATTCTAAACCGGCGATGGTGGGTCAAAATAAAGTCGGCGTTGACAAAAGTGGTAGAAGAATTCTATAAATTGCTACAAAAACATTCGGTAGAAGAAGATCAGGAAGGAATTAAAACAAATTCAAATAATGGAAAACGCAAAAGAACCATATTTCAAGTTTTTGTATTTTGCTTCCTTATTGGTAACGTTTAAGTCACATGAATGGTTCGATTTCATAGTTCAAAATAGATTTATTAGTATAACAATAGCAGCAGCAATCCTGTATCTTGTGGTGAAAGTCGTCGACAAATACGTATCAGGTTGGTTGCAAAAGGTTTGCGAAAGATTCAATATAAGAGTTGTTTACTTGTATCTTGTTGCCCTCGTGATTTATTTTCTTCTGTAAAGGGCAGCACCGACTAGATACGGGTGTCGGACACTAAGGGACAATCGGCAAAAGCCCCTCACTTGGAGGGGCTCAGACTGAAGACAAACGGTTCATTGAATAAGCGTCCATAAGAAAATGATTTCCAGGCCGAAAGGCCTGACCATTCATCAACCGAAACTGTAGACAACGTACATCGCATGGAGAGATGGGCCAAGCGAGCTCCTTTGACGACCGGCTCAGCGGAAAAACGAAGACGCGGGGACCAACAGGGGACACAAGTCTCACTTCATCGAAACACCCAGATGTTTGTCCCCTGCCCGCGTCTCGTTTTGGAGCGGACTTCATCCGCTTCTGTGCTGGGCGTCAAGCGAGCGAGCGGGCCCGATCTCCCATGCGCCGCGAACATTGTCTACACGCTGAGCCCCTCACTCAGAGGGGCTTTCGTTTGCCTGGATGTGGTCGAGCAGGCCGCGGCAGCCGACACAGCAAAATCGGGCGAAGTGACAGCACGGTTGGAAGAAGAGGCTGACGGGGAAAATGGTAACCCGAACTCATTCATACTGTTCGCCAGTGCCCTCTTGTTCGCTTGAGTTTACCCATATATCTTCCCATAAATCTTTTGTATTTGTGATTCGCTCTTTCATCTTCTTCAAGACCGTCTCCGGTGACAATTTTTTGTACGGTGATAAGTTCAATAGCTCGGCTGCCCGGCTGGTCAACCACACTTCCTCTTTATTCTTGTCGACGCTCAAAAAGATTCCTCCGCCCTGGAATTCAAAGTAACGAACATCATTGTCTTTTGAATCATTTTGTTGAATCGCCTTATACAATTTCATCAAGTCTTTACTGTAATTTTCACCCCCCATCTGAATCGGCTCCTTGCTGTCCGCAATTACGATACCTTTTGTCTCACCGTTGTCCTGCATAAACCACAGCCACTGGTCCGATGGCTGTAGAATATCTGACAGTTCCTTTCCCTCGTATGAAGCGATTTCTTCCGCAGTGAGTGTGAAGAAAATGGGGATCGAAAAGTTGGACAGTTTCAGATTGTCTATTGATGCTTGCGCTGACACGCTTTTTTCAAATTGTTTCTGAATACGTTGATAATCCTTCAACGCCTGCTGTTCCGGTTTGTCAGAGGCATAACCGATTGCAAAGAAGCCAATAGCGAGCAATACGATTACAGATGTGAAAAGGATTTTTCGCACATTTGTACCTCCTTATTTTAAATATTTCCAAACCTAAAAGGATCTAAAGTTGTATACTTGACCATACCATGTTTGAGAACTGCTACTTTTAAAAGATTTGTAAGACTTAACAAAATGATCTCCATACCATGGATCCATGTAAGTGATATAATCAGTTGATCCCTCGTCATACCCATCGATATTCACATAGTGTCCACCGCCACTTGTCCATTGAATTAGTGCCATGACAGGATTGTCATTGCTATAGATATTGGAGATCAGGCTAGAAAAAGACATTGGAGATTCGGATACACTTGAATTTACCCCGTAGGCATTGAGCCCTCTTTTCACTTCGTACATCGTTGCAGGCAGATTTAGAGTAGCTCCTTTCACCTTATTCACGAAACTTGTTTGGCTGATACTTTTTCCATAATATTTTAAGACAGACACTGAAGTTCCAGCCCAACACCATTGATCTTTTTCTTGTTTTATATTCGGTACATCCAATGAATATGTAGAAGGATAAGCATTTGCCGTTTTTGCAAGAATTATCAATCCAGCAACTATAGATATAGATAATAATTTTTTACCCGACAGTGCAAAAGTATAAGATTTTCTCTTGAACATATTCTACCTCCTAACAACACACTTTCGTCCGCATATTAACAAAAATGGTATATAATTACAATACTTTTATTTTCAAAATACAAGTCTAATTAGATCAGGGATGTATTGTGCAAACAATCATTAAAAGCCTGGAATTGACCACCTTTTGAATCCCATTCACCAGTTAGGACGGATAAAAATGGAAATCGTTTCTGTACGTGCAACTAACCCGTATAAAGGCAAAAGCCCCTCACTTGGAGGGGCTTTTGTTTGCCTGGATGTGGTCGAGCAGGCCGCGGCAGCCTGCCTCCACCAGCTGGTAGACGTAGTCGAACCGGCCGGTGTAATACGGGTCTTCCACGTCGCTCTCCGGCAGGTGCGGCGCGAAGTCCATCAGACGGTAAACAGCTTTGCCGGGCGGGGCCATGCGCTTCAGCGCGGACAGGTTTTCCTCGTCCATGCAGACGATATAGTCAAATTCAGTAAAATCTGCTGGCGTGATCTGACGGGCCCGCAGGGTGTCATGCGGGATGCCCTTTTCACTCAGGACTTTGCGTGTGCCGGCGTGCGGCGGCTCACCGGCATGCCAACCGCCGATGCCTGCCGAATCGATGGCGATTTGCTCCGCCAGCCCTTTCTCCTCCACCAGCCGGCGGAAGACGGCTTCCGCCATCGGCGAACGGCAGATGTTGCCGAGACAGACAAACAAGACTCGAATCATGGACAAACTCCTTTCGCGCATCTCAATCTCCGATACAGTTGTTATGATAGAATAGGATCACACCAAAGGCAAAAGCAAAAAGGGACGTGATTGATGCGTGAAAGCATACCTGTACCGGATCCGCTTTGTCGCCTCCGTCATCGCCGTGACCGTGCTGCCGATTCTCGTTACCGGTGCGGTGCTGCTGAGAGCGGCCGAGCAGGCGCTGCTGGAGGAGAAAAAGCAAAAACTGATCGCGGTAACGGAACAGCTCGACTACGTATTGTCGAAAGATTTTGACGCCGTGCTCCGGGAACGAGGGATGCTGACGGCGCCGCGGGAGCAGCAGATCGAAGCGTTAAACCGGGCGCTGGCACCCCTGACGGACCGCCTCGCCGCTGCACATCCGGGGGTCGGGGTCGGCTATTACGCGGCGGGCCTGGATGCGATCGTGACGTACGGTCCCAGCGAGGAGACGGGTCGTTACGTGGGCGAGCCGATCCCTCCCGACCACCCCGGGCGGCGGGTACTGCGCGACGGCGTCATCGAGGTGGCGGTCGGCCAACAGGTGCGGGGAAACATCATGAACGCGATGCTTCCCCTGATCCGTGACGGCCGGATCATCGGATACGCCTGGGCCAACGAACTGATGAGCAGCATCGACGTGCAGCTGGCAGGCATGCGGAGGAGCATCTACGCCATTCTGGGGATCGGCTGCGTGGTGGCGGCTGCGGCCAGCGGCCTGCTCATGCACCGTCTGGAAACGATTCTGGCCGAGATCAAGGCGGGATTGAGGCGGCTGCGGTTTGACCTGTCCTTTCGCATGAAACGGCTGGACGGAGAGCCGGGGGAGATTTCTGACGCGATCAACAAGCTGGCCAGTGACCTGCAGGCGAGCCGCAGCCATACGGAGACGATCGTGCAGAGCATGGACAGCGGCATCGTCGCCCTGGACCATTGCGGACGGATCACGGCCTGGAACGGTGCCGCAGCCCGGATGACGGGACTGGCAGTAGAGCAGGCGGTGGGGCAGACCTATACGGACATCTTTGCCGAGGAAGAGGTGCTGGTGGCTGCGCTGACCGATGCCCTGCATCACGGTCGGACGGTCCGGGACGCGGAGTGGCGGCCCGCCCGCAGCGGGCAGGGAGCACAGGTTGTCAACGTCACCACCTCCATCTGGCGGAGCCCGGCCGGAGAGATGCTGGGAGCCATCGCACTGCTGGACGACCGGACGGAGTGGAAGCGGATGGAGGCCAAACTGGCGCAGGCGAAACGTCTGGCCGTGGTGGGGGAGCTGGCCGCCAGCATCGCCCACGAGGTGCGCAATCCGCTGACCTCGATCAAGGCGTTTGCGCAAATCCTCGAGGAAGAATGGCCACCCGGACACGACAACCGCGAGTACACCGGTATCATCGTGGAAGAAGTGGAACGGCTGAACCGATTTGCCGACGAACTGCTGCTGTTCGCCCGCCCCAATGAAGAGCGGCACGTCCCCTCGTCCGTGTGCGACGTGCTGGACCAGACGTTGGCGCTGGTGGAGCCGGGCATGGCCAAGCAGGGCATCTCGGTACAAAAGTCGTACGCCGCTTCGCTGCCGGCTGTATTGGCCTCGCCCGAACTGTTGAAACAAGTGTTTCTCAACATATTGATCAACGCACAACAGGCGATGCCAAACGGCGGCAGCCTCAGGGTGGAGGCGGAGGGAGACGAGCGGGAGGCGCGCATTCACGTAACCAACGACGGCCCGCCCATCGCCGAAGAACACCTGCTGTCCGTGTTTGAGCCGTTTTTTACCACCAAACCGGCCGGGACGGGGCTGGGGTTGGCGATCTCCCAACGAATCGTCCAGGCGTTCGGGGGACAGATCAGCGCAGGCAACGTGCCGGGAGGCGTCCGGTTTACTGTGATGCTGCCGGGGACCGACAGAAAGGAGGAAGAGAATGAAAAAACGGGTGCTGCTGGTGGATGACGAGGCCAATGTGCGAAAGGCGCTGACGACGGCGCTGCGCAGAGCGGGGTACGAGACGAGAGAAGCGTCTGGCGGAGCGGAAGCGCTGGAACTGGTGCGCAGCTTTCAGCCCGAGGTGATGCTCCTGGATCTGCGGATGCCGGAGCCGGATGGCATGGAGACGCTGAGGCGGCTGCAGCAGGTGGATGGGCCGCGTCCCAGCGTGGTGATGATGACCGCCTACGGGTCAGCCGCAGACGTGATGGAAGCGATGAAGCTGGGAGCGTTTGACTACGTGCAAAAGCCATTTGACGTGGCCCGGATCAAGCAGGTGGTGGCCAGGGCGATGCATCAGCGCGAGCCGAACGAATCGGCAGGGGTGGCCAGGAGGCCGACAGAGGAACGGACGGACCAACCGGGGCTGGTGGGATTGAGTCCGGCGATGCAGGAGGTGTACAAGCTGGTCGGGCGGGTCAGCACGACCAAAGCAACAGTGCTGATCCAGGGGGAGAGCGGAACGGGCAAGGAGCTGATCGCCAGGGCGATACACGCCAACAGCCCACGCGCGGCCAAGCCGCTGATTCCCGTCAACTGCGGCGCCATCCCGGAAACCCTGCTGGAAAGCGAACTGTTCGGGTACGAACGGGGCGCGTTTACGGGAGCGGCCGGCCGCAAACCGGGGCTGTTTGAGCTGGCGGACGGCGGTACGCTGTTTCTCGACGAGGTGGGCGAACTGAGCATGCCGCTGCAGGTCAAGCTGCTGCGCGTGTTGCAGGATCGGACGCTGGTTCGGCTGGGCGGCGTGGAACCCGTGCCGGTCGACGTCCGGATCATCGCGGCCACCAACCGGGACCTGCGGGAGCTGATTCGGCGGGGGCGGTTTCGCGAAGACCTGTACTACCGGCTGAATGTTGTTCCCATTCACATGCCGTCGCTGCGGGAACGCAAGGAAGACATCCCGCTGTTGGTGCAGCATTTTCTCGCCAAATACGGTCGGGAACTGGGCAAGGAGGGCTGTTATCTCTCGCCCGCTGCGCTGGACGTCCTGATGGCGTATGACTGGCCGGGCAACGTCCGCCAACTGGAGAACACCATCGAACGCGCACTGGTGCTGGCCGCCGGCTCGGCCATCTTGCCGGAGCACGTGGAGGTGCACCCGATGGAAAACGAACCGGTCGGCGCAGCAGACGGGCTTACCGCGATCCGCATCGAAAATCGGACGATGCGGGACATCATTTCAGAGGTGGAGCGGGAAGCGATCGTCCGCGCGCTGCGCAAAGAGCGGGGCAACCGGCTGCGGACGGCCAAACGGCTGGGCATCTCCCGTCGCGCGCTCCTGTACAAGCTGGAAGCGTATGGGCTGGACGGTCAGGAGTGGGAGTAGAGCGCCGACCGCATGCACACGGGCTGCACCGTTACAAACACGAACTGTGCAAACTGGAGTCAATGTGTGCAAAAAGTAGTCAATGATGCGCAAGCATCGTTATGAAAGCGCATACATTTTTGCGGCTCCTGTCCTCCCTGACGATTGGCATGTCTTTTGCTACTTCCAAAAATGAAAGGCAGCCAATTCTTTTGAAAAGGGGGAAACGTCACGTGTTTCAAGCCTTGACCAACGCGTCGGTCCGATTGGTGCAGCGCTACCTGCCCGACGCCTTCATCTTCGCCATCATCCTTACATTCGTCGTGTTTTTTGCCGGGATGGCTGTCAACGGAAAGTCGCCGCTGGAGATGGTAACGTACTGGGGAGACGGCTTCTGGGGACTGCTCAGCTTCACCATGCAGATGGTGCTGATTCTTGTCACCGGTCATACCTTGGCCAGCACGGACCTGTGCAAGCGGGGATTGCGCGCGGTCGCTTCCTCGGTCAAAACACCGGGGCAGGCAATCGTTCTGACCAGCCTGATCTCCTGTTTGGCGGCGTGGATCAACTGGGGATTCGGGATCGTCATCAGCGCTCTGCTGGCCCGGGAAATCGCCCGGCGGGTGGAAAACGTGGATTACCGTCTGCTCATCGCCAGCGCGTATGGCGGTTTTGTCGTCTGGCACGGCGGACTGTCCGGCTCCGTCCCGTTGACGGTGGCCACGGAGAACCACAGCCTGCAGGACGTCATCGGCGTGATTCCCACGTCGGAAACGCTCTTTTCGCCGATGAACCTGACGATCGTCATCGCGATCATGATCGCCCTGCCGCTGATCAACCGGATGATGATGCCGGCGAAAGAGGATACGGTGGTGTACAAAGGGCCGGGCATCGATCATGAGGAGACGGCAGCCGCGTCTGATGCGACAGCAATGGACAGCCCCGCCGCCAGGCTGGAGAACAGCCGCATCGTGTCCATGCTCGTCTCCGCGTTGGGTCTGATCTTCCTGATTGCCTACTTTGTGAAAAACGGCTTCAAACTCAACCTGGACATCGTCAACTTCGGATTTTTGTTCCTCGGCATATTGCTGCACGGCACACCGCGCAAGTTTCTCGACGCCATGAACGAAGCGGTCAAGGCGACCGCCGGGATCGTTGTGCAATTTCCGTTTTACGCCGGCATCATTGGGATGATGACCGGATCGGGGCTGGCCGCCAGCATCTCCCAGTGGTTCATCAGCATCTCCACGCCAGCCACTTTCCCGCTGTTTACCTTCTGGAGCGCGGGTCTGCTCAACGTGTTTATCCCCTCCGGAGGCGGTCAGTGGGCAGTGCAGGGGCCGATCATGATGCCGGTCGCCACGGAACTGGGCGTTTCCCATGCCAAAGTGGCGATGGCGATCGCCTGGGGAGATGCCTGGACGAACCTGATCCAGCCGTTCTGGGCGCTGCCGGTACTGGCCCTGGCGGGGCTGGGGGCGCGGGACATCATGGGGTACTGCCTGATGATGCTGTTCGTCACCGGCGCGATTATCAGCCTGGGATTCCTGCTGTTTTAGCATCCCGCGACACATACACGCTATCCATCCGGTCGAATACGTCTGTCCCCATGAAAAAGCCGGCATCTGTCACATGCAGATGCCGGCTTTCGGTCGTATGCTGTTACACTGCGGTCAATGGCGATTCTTGTTGGTCTGCTTCGGGGGGAACCAACTGTGTGATGGCGATCCGCGTCACGCGGTGATTGTCCATGTCGGTCACCGTAAACAGGTGGTTTTCCCACTCGACGGAAGCGCCGACGGCAATCTCCTCTTCAAGCTGACTGTACAGCCAGCCGCCAATGGTATCGACGTCATCGGACACCAGTTCAAAGGGCAGGTGATCGTTTAGATCAGCCAACAGGGTTTTTCCCGCGACGGACAGGCCTTCCGGCGTTTTTTCGATGTCGGGACGTTCATCCGTGTCAAACTCGTCCTGAATGTCGCCGACAATCTCTTCCAGGATGTCTTCCATGGTGACCAGACCCGCCGTCCCGCCGTATTCGTCGATGACGATTGCCAACTGCGAGCGTCTTTTCTGCATCAGCCGCAGCACATGGCTGATCTCCATCGATTCCGGCACGGTCAGCACGGGGCGGAGGTAATTCTCCAGCCGCACGTCCTTGTTTTCCAGGGCGGCCAGGTAAAAGTCGGTCGCGTGGACAAACCCAATGATGTTGTCCTTATCTTCGTTCGCCACCGGAAAGCGCGTGTGGCGCTCCGTGCGAATAATTTCAAGGTTTTCCTCAAACGTGTTGGAGGTATACAGGCAAACCATGTCGATGCGCGGGATCATGACTTCCCGGGCCAGGGTTTCGGAAAAGTCAAACACGTGCTCCACGAGCGAAAGTTCGGTCTGGTCGATGTGGCCGCTTTGATGGCTCTGCGTGACCAGCAGGCGAATCTCCTCTTCCGTGTGGGCCGCTTCGTGTTCGGACACCGGTTCCAGTCCGGCCCACTTCAGCAGCCGGTTGGCCGTTCCGTTCAGCACCCAGATGGCCGGGTACATTATCTTGTAAAACAGCATCAACGGTGCTGCCACCCACAGCGAGGTCGCTTCCGCTTTCTGAATGGCCAGCGATTTCGGCGCCAGTTCGCCCAATACGATGTGCAGGAACGTGATGAAGGCAAAGGCCACGCCGAACGAAATCGCGGAAATGACGTAGTCGGGCAGTGCGAAGTTATGCAGCAGCGGCTCGACAATCATGTGTGCAATGGCCGGTTCCCCGACCCAGCCCAGTCCAAGCGAGGCCAGCGTAATTCCCACCTGGCAGGCGGACAGGTAGGCGTCCAGCTGTTGCGTCACTTTTTGCGCGAAGCCGGCTCGTTTGTGTCCTTCATTGACCAGTTGGGTCAAACGCGTCTGGCGCACTTTGACGAGGGCAAATTCAGCCGCAACGAAAAAACCGTTCAGAAAGACGAGAAAAGCGACAAGCAAAAGGTTCAGCACTAGCGGAATACTCTCCAAGTAAACAGTCATCCTCTCTGGAATATTTTGATGTATACTTTTATGTTACAAAATTGGAACCCTGATGCACAAAGCCGAAAAACCGTCATTCCGCCCCCTGGGGACCCGCTGTCCGGAAAAAACAGCGGTAAGGTGGCCGTCTCACCCGTTTTTGCTCCCGCAACCGACCGCAGAGGCCTGTACGGAAAAAAGCAGCTTGTCAGCGCACGCCCAGCAGGTGCTGGCCGTAGACGAAAAAGGCGGAGAGTACGCCGGCCAGGGCGAGATAGGCGACCAGCACTTTCCACTTGGTGGAGGCAGGTGCCTCGTAATACGTGGTCAGACGGTGCAGCTGCTCCTCCACCCGGGCCAGCTGTTGGCGGGTGGTCTGTTCTGCTTCGGTGAGCAGCGGAGAGGGAGCGGGACGGGACGGATCACCGTCTACAAACAGCACCGGTTCGTGCTCCCACTTCCGGAACAATTCCCAGATCCGATCCGCATACTCTTTGTCCATGGCGATGCGTTCGCGGACAAAACGTTTGTCATCCTGCAAAAACGGGATAGCGAACCCTTTGGGAACCGGGATGGCAAAAGCCTTCTGTTTTTCGGCGCTGAGCCGTTCCCGGGTCTCAATCGACGAGTCGAGCTGCGGCCAGTGGGCAATCTCCTGCAGTACGCCTTCCAGCTTTTCCTTTTCATAACGCAGCACGCGCTGCCGGTACCCTTCCCGCGCACGGCTCCACCAGGTCATCGCTCCGAAGATAAAAATGATGACGATCATCGGGCTGGGGCTGACAAACATCATGAACCCCAGCGCCAGCAGGCCGATCAACCAGATTTTGGTGGACAGCACAGAGACGACCCGTCCGCCGTCCAGCGGCGATACGGGCAGCAGGTTAAACAGGTTGAGCAACGCACCGAGATAGATGACCAGCACCCAGAACGGATCATGCGTCCACCAATAAAGGGGAAGGGCAGGCAAAAAGGCAAGCATGCCAGCCAGCGGTCCGCCGTATGCCAAATACGCTTCAGTGGCGGCGTCACGCGGCTGGTCCTTTATCGCAATAAACGCGCCGGCAAAGGGAATGAACACCGCAGGCGATACCTTGATCCCCTTGCGTTTGGCAGCGATGACGTGCCCCATTTCATGGACAAATATCAAATAGACGAGAGCCGCTGCGAATTTCCACCCGTACATCCAGGCGTACACCCACAGGCTGATGAGCATCGACAGCAGCGTCGTGCCGAACTTTGAAAATTTTAACAGTCCTACAACCCATTTCAGTTTGGTCAGCAGAAAAACGCCAAGGATTACCAGAGCTGACCTGGTTTTGTTCATGCCAGTTCCTCCCGAACGGTAATGCTAGACTCTATTCGGTATACGTACAACGGCGGGAAAAGTTTCCCGGCAAGGGGGCGGCTGATCTCGGGCCCGGTCGGGCGGCTGCTGAAGTGTCTATGTGTCCAGCCGCGGATTGTGAAAGGTAAAGCCGTATTCCCCGTACAAGGCGTTGTAGCGCAGTTCGGCGCCGTCAAAGTACCAGAAGTCGTTCGGGCGAATGACAAAGCGCATACCCTCCACCTCAAAGATTGCGTCGCCCGGCTGCTCCTCGTCTTTTTCAATCGCATAAAACAGGCCGCCGGTGCCGGGACCGCCCGTGCGGACGTACAAGCGCAGCGTGTCGCCGGGGCGGAATCCAGCGTATCGCTGGTAGGCCTGGGCAAACGCCGGTTCGATGGTCACGTGGATGCTCATGATGGAACTCCTCTCTCACAGATCATGTCCATCTATTGTACCATATACGGGAAAAAGCGCCGCTGATGGCACAGCGGCGCATGTTCTCGTCAATCCTTGCCCATGCTGACGTCGTGAGTCGGGTGCATGAACGGCACTCCTTTGGGCGGCTTGTCTTCCAGCAGCTCCTTGTTTTCCGTCGTATTCCAGCCGATGTCATTGGTCGGGTGAACCCATTTGTCGCCGGCCATGACGAACGGGTCTGTCTCTGTGCTCCACTGGTTGAGCGGCGATTCGGGTGAATTGTAAAAGCTGTCGCCGATCACGACGCCGTGTTCGTTGACGAACGGTTTTTGCATGGAGCGGGTCGAGTTTTTAAAATCAGGTGCGTTAATCTGATGGGGAAGCGTGCCATCGATCGAGACGTCTTTATTCACTTCCGTCTTTTGTTCCGTCTTTTGCTTGCGGTCCATCGTGAGCATCTCCTCCGGGCGAAGGTTTTGCGCCTGTTGCTCTTACCGGTTTTCTTTTAGCCGCTCTTGTGGTTCACTATTGATGGAGCCGTCAGAGCGGATCGCTTCGGACTGGGCTTTCGGCCTGCTGATTCCGGGGGACTTGCCGAAATCTTTTTCCTTATTGCGTACCATCATCTGCCCTCCTCTTGTGTCGCTTGGTGTTAGTATGACCGGAAGCAGCAGTAATGATGAACAAGCAAACGGTGAAAGGAGAGAATGGACCATGGCGAAGAAACAGCGGCGCCAACCGCAGCGGCCGACGGCACAACCGGCTGCCGCGGAGGTGAAAACGGGTCTGAACCTGAAAGAGATGCTGAGCCAGGAAGCGTTAGACAAGCTGAAAATGCTGGAGCGGGAGGTAAAAGCGGCCCGCGAGCGGGAAGAACAGGAAGCAGCGGAGCGCAGACGGCGGGAGCAGGAAGAGCGGGAGCGCAACAAGAGCTTTGCCGAACTGCTGGAAGAGTATGAGAAAAAAGGCGGAGGCAAGTACAATTGACGGCGGGCGCGGACGGACGGAGGCAGCGGCCGGACACGTCGAAAAACGGCCTGATGAAAAAGCGGCAGCTCACACTCAAGGATGAATCACTCAAGGAGCGGGGACGCGAAATCTTGTCCCGACTGGGGAAAAAGGACAGATAGGCGTACAGGGATTTTTTCCCCGCCTTTCCCATATAGCTATAAGAAGGGAAGGGGGGAGCCCCATGGGGACAATCCTGCTGTTTGTCAGCATCTTCTGCGTGGCGGTAGGCACTTGGCGGCTGATCGGCATATACAAGGAGGGCAAGCCCGAAAGCAAATGGCTCTGGTGGACGGTGGCCAGCGTGGGGATAACGCTCTTTTTTCTCCTGAAACTGGTCACGGACACTCCGGCGCTCTATTGAAAAAGCACCTGCAAGCGCTATGGTCAAACTCCCATAGATGCAGACATGAAGAAACGCCCTGCCGTTGGGCAGCAAGCTGACGCCTGTACGCTGCAGGCGTTTGCTTTTTTGTTGAGCTGAAGACGTTCTTCGTGCGGCGGCGAGACATGCTGATCTGATCAGTCTGCAATATGGAGTGCACTTCAGCGCTTACAGGTGCTTTTTTTGCGTTCGATTCGGGATATGTCCATCAGGCAGGCGGACGCTTCCGTGCGGTTGGGCGAAAGTGCCCCGCGAAGGCGTCGTTATTCGTATCGCAGCGCCTCGATCGGGTCCAGCTTGGCGGCCTTGTTGGCCGGGTAGAGGCCAAAGAAGATGCCGATCGCGCTGGAAAAGGCAAAGGCGATCAACACGCTGTTCCAGGACATGAGCGGCGGCAGTTTGGCAAAGTAGGAAATCAGCGCGGCGGTGCCAAGACCGAACAGGACGCCGATCAGCCCGCCAATCAGGCAGACGATCACCGACTCGATCAGAAACTGGACGAGAATGTCACTTCGTCGCGCTCCCAGCGCTTTGCGAATGCCAATCTCGCGGGTCCGCTCGGTGACGGAGACGAGCATGATGTTCATGACGCCCACGCCGCCGACGACCAGCGAAATGCCCGCGATCACGCTGAACACCGTCGTCAGTATGCCGGTCACCTGGTTGAACTGGCTGACCTGCTGCTGCATGCTCACGGCCCGGTAGTGGCTTTCTTTCTGGTGCTTGCGGCTCAGGTACTGGATCGCCTGCTGCATGGCGGCATTGACCGACTCCTTGTCGGTGGCCTTGCCGATCAGGTAGCTGACCCATGGCTCTTCGTAGCGGCTCTGGTCAAACCGGATGGGCAGGTAGGCGCTGTAGGACTGCTCCACGTCAAAGCGAAACTTGTCTTCCTTGAACGTGCCGATCACCACCAGCGAGGTGCTGCCCATGCGGACGCGCTGGCCCAACGGGTTCATCTGGCCGAACAGCTTCTGTGCCAGTTCTTCCTCCAGAACGATCACCGCCCGCAGTTCCTTGTCATCGGCGGCGCTGAAAAAACGTCCTTTGGACACTTTAATGGTCGGCTGCACCTTGGGAAAATCGGCCGTCGTGGCATACAGGTTGACGCGCTCTTCCTTTTTTGGTCCCTTGAGCATTGCCATGGATTGGTTCATCGGCACGATGTGTTCGATGTTGGGACTGATTTTGCTCAGCACGTCGGCGTCCTCTACCGTAAGGTCTTCCGGCGCATGCTCTTGCTTGCTGTTGTAATCAACAAAGACGTTGAACGAGTTTTGACCGAATTTCTCCATCTCGCTGATGATGGCTTTCTGTCCGCCTTCCCCCAGGGCGGTGACGGCGATCACTGAAGTAATCCCGATCACGATCCCCAGCATAGTCAAGCCGGAGCGCATCTTGTTTGCCCAAATGCCTTCCAGGGCGGTGCGAAAACTTTCCCAGACGTTCATGTCGTGATCACCTCGTCGGACGGAACGGCAATCAGCCGGTTTTCCACCCGTTCGTCGCGGATGATGACGCCGTCCTTGAATGTGACGATGCGTTCCGCGTGCTGGGCGATGTCCGGCTCGTGCGTAACCAGGATGATGGTGACGCCCTGGCTGTGCAGTTCCTGAAACATGGCCATGATTTCGGTGCCGGAGCGGCTGTCCAGGTTGCCGGTCGGCTCGTCAGCCAACAGGATGGACGGCCGATTTACCAGCGCGCGGGCAATGGCCACGCGCTGCCGCTGCCCCCCGGAGAGCTGTGTCGGCTTGTGGTGGACGCGTTCAGCCAGTCCGACCCGCTCCAGCGCTTCCAGTGCCCGTTTTCGCCGTTCCGACCGTCCTACACCGGCGTACATCATCGGCAGTTCCACGTTGTGCAGCGCCGTGGAACGGGGCAGGAGATTAAAGGATTGAAAGACGAAGCCGATTTTTTGATTGCGCACCTGCGCGAGCTGCTTGTCGGACAGTTTGCTGACTTCAATCCCGTCCAGCGTGTAGGTGCCGGAATCAGGTCTGTCGAGGCAGCCGAGCATGTTCATGAATGTCGATTTGCCGGAGCCGGACGGCCCCATGATGGCGACGAATTCCCCTTTTTCCACGGTGAGCGAGACACCTTTCAGGATGGGCAGTACCGACTCGCCCGTCTTGTACGATTTTGTCAGGCCTTCGACGTGCAGCATCGGTCGACCTCCTTTCTTCCGAACAGGTTAGATGCCCGAATTCTGCGGTTCCTCGGATGGGAGGACCGGTGCGTTCTCCTGGAGGGTGTCAAACGGACCGAGAATCACTTGTTCGTCCCCTTTCAATCCCGACGTGATCTCAGCGAACAGCTCGTTTTCCACGCCCACGGTCACTTTCCGCTTTTTCGCCGCGCCGTTTTCCGCCACCCAGACAAACGTGCTGCCGTCCGCTTCCTGCTGCACCGCTTCGATCGGCACCTGCCGGGCGTTGTCGATCTTTTGCACGGATATGTCGATGTCGACGTGAAAGCCAGGTTTCAAGGCGGACAAGTCTCCGCTTGGTTCCAGCGTCACTTTTACCCGGGTCTTTTCTCCTTGTCCCGAGCTGTTTGGCGTCGTGACGGCGATCGGGGAGATGCGGATCACCTTGGCGTTCAGCCTTTGCTTGCCCAGCGCGCTGCCTTCGATCACCGCAGTCTGCCCGAGTTTGATCTTGCTGACGTCGGACTCGTTGATGTCCGCTTCGATCAACAGGTGGTTCAGATTGGCGATCGTCAGGATTTCCGTTCCCTTGTTCACGTATTGGCTGTTTTCTGCGGCCCGGTCGATGACTGTGCCGTCGGTCGGGGCGACCAGCACGCTTTGCACGCGTTCTTTTTCCAACAGGGCCTTCTCCGCCAGGCGGGAGTTGATCTGTGCCTGCAGGGAGGCGATCTCTTCCTTGCGCGGCCCTTTTTGTTTCAGCGCGTACTGCTGCCTGGTCACGTTGAGTTGAGACAGCGCCGAGTCCAGCTGCGCCTTCGCCTTGTCCAGCTCCTGCTGGGTAGTGGCGCCTGACTCATGCAGCTGCCGGATGCGCTCGTACTCCCGTTTGGCATTGTCGTAATCCCGCTCCGCCTGGGCGACGCGCTCCCGCTCCTGCGCCAGTTCTTCCGGTTCGCTGCCGGCCTGTGCCTTGGACAGGTTGGCCCGGGCCAGTTCGATCTGCGCGTCGATCTCCATGATCCGGCTTTCCACGTCAGACGTGTCGATCTTGCCGATGACCTGTCCCTTTTTGACGACATCCCCCTCCTTCACGGCAAACTCGCGCAGGATTCCGCTGACATTGGCGTATACCCGTTGCTTGTCTGCGACAGTGACGATCCCGGAGGTGAGTACCTTGGTCTCCAGCGCGGCCGTGGTGACCTTTCCCACGCTTACAGGCATTCCTGCTCCCTGCGGTGAGCCCAACAGGGCCATGCTTGCGGCTCCCACGCCCAGTACGACAGCGACGGAGCCGACGATCCACCAGCGTTTTTTCATACGATCCTGTCTCCTTGATCCATCATGATATAAGATTCAAATGATAAGATTCGAATGGTTTTACGCGGCTGAAGGGAAAAGGTAACAATTGGGTTGGAATCGTTCACAAAATGTTCACAATTATGCGGCAGATTTCTTCGCCGCAGGACAGATCCGACTTCTTTCTCTGCCGGCTCAAAGGTAAACATGATAAGATGAGAAACAGATACAAACATGTCTTTTTATGGAGGGAACCATGAACCAAGTTCTTCGTTTCGACTGCTCGAATGCTCTGGGCTTTGTCCGGCCGCACGAATGGACACAGCTTGCCCCTGCAATCAAACAGGCACACGAGTTGTTGCACAACAAGACGGGGGCTGGCAGTGATTTTCTCGGCTGGGTCGATTTGCCCATTCACTATGACAAGGATGAATATGAACGGATCAAACAGGCAGCCGCGAAAATTCAAGCGGAGTCTGATGTGCTGCTGGTCATCGGGATCGGCGGTTCGTACCTGGGGGCCAAAGCCGTCGTGGATGTGCTGGGCCACCACTTTTACAACCTGCTGCCCAAGTCCAAACGGCGCACGCCGGAGATTTACTTCGTCGGCAACAATATCAGCCCGGTCTACGTCTCCCATCTGATGGATGTTCTCGAAGGGAAAGACGTGTCCATTAATGTCATCTCCAAATCGGGCACCACGACGGAACCGGCCATCGCGTTTCGTCTGTTCCGCGCCTGGTTGGAGAAAAAATACGGACGTGAGGAAGCGAAAAAACGCATCTACGCGACTACGGACAAGGCGAAAGGCGCGTTGAAACGGCTGGCTGACGAGGAAGGGTACGAAACGTTCGTCATCCCCGACGACGTCGGCGGACGCTACTCCGTGCTGACTGCAGTAGGTCTTTTGCCGATTGCCGTGAGCGGCGCCGATATCGATGCACTGATGCAGGGCGCTGCTGCTGCCCGCGAGCGTTACCTGACGCCTGTTCTGGAAGACAATCCGTGCTACCAGTACGCGGCTGTCCGCAACGCGCTCTACCGCAAAGGCAAAACCGTCGAGCTGCTGGTCAGCTACGAGCCGCAGTTCCGCTATTTTGCCGAGTGGTGGAAGCAGCTGTTCGGCGAGTCGGAGGGCAAGGACGGCAAGGGGATTTTTCCTGCATCTGCCGAGTTCTCCGCCGATCTGCACTCGCTGGGACAATACATCCAGGACGGCATGCGCCACCTGTTTGAAACAGTGGTGGCTGTGTCCAAGCCGGCGGTGGACGTTACGATCAGCGAAGATCCGGACGATCTCGACGGGTTGAATTTTCTCGCAGGCAAGGGCATGGACTTCGTCAACAAAAAAGCGTTTGAAGGAACGCTCCTGGCCCATGTGGACGGCGGCGTGCCCAACCTCGTGGTGGAAATTCCGGAAGCGACGGCCTACCATCTCGGTGAGCTGATCTACTTCTTTGAAAAGGCATGCGGCATTAGCGGATATCTGCTCGGGGTCAACCCGTTTGACCAACCCGGAGTGGAAGCCTACAAGGCGAACATGTTCGCCCTGCTGGGCAAACCGGGGTATGAACAGCAAAAAGCAGCACTGGAAGCGAGACTGCGTGGAAAGCAATAAGACGTACCTGACTGTGTCCGAGACCGCTGCCTACCTGGAACTGCCGGAGACGTTTATTCTGGAAAAAATCCGCGAGGGACGCATCCGTGCCGTTCACAACGGCGAAGAATACCTGATCAACAAGGACCAGTTTCAACATCATCTGGAACAGATCCGCAAACTGAGGGAATGGGAGGAGGCGACCCGAAACGAGCCCATTCCTGAAAGCTACGATGTGAAAGACGAGGACTGAGCGCCGCGCTCTTGCCAGGGAGCGGCCGCAAGTCTATACTGAAGGGTGTAAACGACATAACGGAAAGCTACTGGGGGAGTCCATCACGCAGGGCTGAGAGGACGGAAGCGATGACCGTCGACCCTTTGCACCTGATCCAGATCATGCTGGCGCAGGGAAGTGGTTGCAAGCAAAAGAGCTGTCTGTGTTTGCGGATGTGCATCGGCCCACCTTTCCTGCCGGGGAAGGTGGGCTTTTTGCATGCTTTCGTCCGGTGGGGCGGCATCAGCGGGGTGGCAGGAGAACAGCGCGTTTACCCAGGCTTCGCCGCTTGAGCAGGGCGGGGCGCAGTTCCATCGAGGAGAGGAAGAACCATGACGAATTGTTTGATTGTAGGCGGAGGCATCATCGGATTAAGTTTGGCTTACGAGCTGTCGCGGCGCGGGTTGTCCGTCACGGTGGCAGAGCAGGGGGCGTGGGGCGGCCAGGCGTCTTCCGCAGCGGCCGGCATGCTGGCTCCGCTCAAGGAATTTTCCCAGCCAGGCCCGCTGCTTGATTTGGGCATCGAGTCGCTTCGCCTCTACCCGGAATGGGCGGCGGAGCTGGAAGCAGAGGCGGGCAGAGATGTGCAGCTTTGCATCGACGGGCTGTTGACCGTGGCGTTGACGGAAGAGGAAGCGGAGCAGTTGCGCGCAAAGTTCACCTGGCAGCGGGAGAGCGGTTACGATGTCCGCTGGCTGACCGGAGCGGCCATCCGCGACGTTGAACCGCTGTTGACGGATCGGGCGATCGCGGCGATCCACTCGCCATCCGAAGGGCATGTCAACAACCGGATGCTGCTGCAGGCACTGGTGACGGCGTGCAAGCGGCGGGGCGTGACGCTGCTTTCCGGCTGCGTGGTGACGGGCTTCGTCGCGGAAGGAAGCCGGGTGGTGGGCGTCGAGACGACTGCGGGATCGCTCTTTGCCGACGAAACCATTATCGCCTCCGGGGCGTGGGCCGGCATCGCGATGGGCTGGCTGGGGCTGTCCATTCCCGTTCTCCCGGTGCGTGGACAGATCGCAGCGGTCGACTCGGCGGGGATTCCGCTGCAGACAGTGATTTTTGGCAGCACGGGCTATATCACGCCCAAACGGGACGGCAAAATCGTCCTCGGCGCTACGGAAGACGAGGCCGGCTTCCAGCGGGAGGTCACGCTGGAAGGCTTGACCGGCGTGCTGAACGGCGTGATGCCGTATGTGCCGGCGCTCTCATCGGCCCCGTTTTTGGAAGCATGGGCGGGACTGCGCCCGGCTACCGCCGACGGCAAACCATTGTTGGGGCCGGTGCCGGGATGGTCGGGATTGTCGCTCGCCGGCGGACACTTTCGCAACGGCATTCTGCTTTCTCCGATCACAGCCAAGCTGATGGCGGATTATCTGGAACAGGGACGGACAGAACGGCTGGAACCGTTTTTGCCCGAACGCTTTACGAGTGTCGTGTCACAAGGCCGCAAAATGGGCTAGACTTGCCTGGAAAAATAGACACCTCCCCACACGCAGGCGTATATCGTAATACAGAAACGACAAAAGGGGAGGAGTTTTCATGGAGTCGTCGCAAAAACAACTGTTTCAGGCTGAACCGGCGGCGGTCAGCATGTTAAAGGATATGCGTGAAACCGTGCAGGAGATTTGCAAGAAGCACGCGCGGCAAAAGGTACGGATCGAAGCGATGGACGGCCGCGTGTACGAGGGCAAAATTCTCGATGTTGACGATTTCCACGTCTACGTGGAAATTGAGGAAAACGATGAGGGGCCGGCCGATGTTATGGGAGCTGTGGAGCCGGTCTCCAGCCGGTATCCGCAAAAATCACGACCGCAAGACGGATGTCCGCCTCGGGAGAGTGCCGTCAGTCCATACGGTACGACAGGTCCCAACGTCAGTCCGTACGGGATGGTAAGTCCCTACGAGATGGGGCCCGGCGTCAGTCCGTACGGGATGGTGAGTCCCTACGAGGTGGGGCCGAATGTCAGTCCATATGGGATGGTAAGCCCATACGAGATGGGGCCTGACGTCAGTCCGTACGGGATGGTAAGTCCCTACGAGGTGGGGCCCAACGTCAGTCCGTACGGGATGGTAAGTCCCTACGAGACCGGCCCCGCTGAGAGTCCGTACGGGATGGTGAGTCCCTTTGAGTCAGCCGGTCCGTCCGGCAAATCTGAGGGAGTGGTGAGCCCCTACGAGCAAACCGCACCGTTTGAACAACCTGCCGAAATGGTAAGTCCGTACGAAGCGGTCAGTCCCTACGAAACCGCTGGACCCCAGGGCAACGTCACGCTGCAAAACAACATCAATTTGTACGGCAACCCGTATTCCCAGGTAAGCCCGTATACTGATTTCAGTCCATACCCATACCCCAGCTATCCATACTTCTACCCTGTTCCGTTCGGCGTGTTCAGAGTGCCTGTTCACAAGAAGAAAAAGCGCCGTTGCCGCCGCAAGGTGATTCCTCTGGCGCTGTTTACCCTGCTGTCGATTTCCCTCATTTGACCATAACACCAGCACGAAGCCTCTGCCGGGCTGTATCCGGCGGGAGGCTTTTTCCATTTTCACCGATGTTTGAGTACAACCGCGCCGTTTGTCGCACACTACCGGGTAGAATCCGAAAAAGGCAGGGATGGAGATGCAACCGATTGAAAGCAGTTTGGCGGGTACGAGAGGCACGTTTGGATTCTTTCGCGAATCGCTCGAACCGGACGGCTTTACCCTGGCCAACTGGGATTACCACCGGGGGTATTTTGACCGCAAGCTGGACGATCAGGGGATGGTGTATCTGCGGCTGCCGGTGACGGTCATGGAAGGGGAACTGGACAGCCCGGACGCCTGGTTGGAACTGGGGACGCCGTTTGTGCTGAAACACGTCTACCAGACCGGTGTGGAGGAAGACATCGGATATTACTCGCCTGTCGCCTCGGCTGCCATGAACCAGTTTCAGGAGCCGGTGGACAAGGACGCACCTGTGGAACAGGTCTGGATGCGCAAGGCGGAGGCGATTGTCCGGGAGTTGGAAAAACGGTTTGCCTAGCATTAACGGGCCCAGAATAGGGCCCGTTTTTTGCGAATAACACCGGATTGCAATTCCTGATTCTGCCATCTGGCACTGCGCTGACCTGCCGTGTGCCTGCTATGGCGGTGGATTTCGCGGTAGTGTAGAATGGTAGCAACAGGAATGGAATCACAGGGAGTGGAAAACGATGGCCTGGTACTACCCGCTGCTCAAACTGTATTGGCGTATCCGCAGGCCGCTGACGCTGGGTGTCCGGCTGATTGTCACGGACGATGAAAAAGGCGTGCTGCTGGTGCGCCACACGTATGTGAGCGGATGGTATTTGCCGGGCGGAGGAGTGAAAAAGGGAGAGACGTTTTTGGAGGCGGCCCGGCGTGAGCTGTGGGAAGAGTGCGGCATAGAGGCGAGCGAGATGAGGATCTGCCACCTCTACTACAGCGAGCGGGAAGGGAAGCGGGATCACATCGCGCTGTTCCACGTCACCCGGTACCGCCAGCATGAACGGCCAAAGTCTGACCCGGAAGTGGCGGATATGCGCTTTTTTGCTTGGTCAGAATTGCCGGAGCAGTTGTCGCCTGCGACGAGGCGGCGGCTGGAGGAGTTTCGCTCCGGCCGTTTTGCGGCGGAGCGCTGGTAGCCCGCGTCGGCATCCCGGCCACCGGAGTGTTCCTGTAACATTGTGAATAGCAGGCATGTATGTGCGTAAAGTGAGGGTAGACCACCATGAAAATTGCCACCGTACTGCGGAATGACGACTACTCCCGGGAGGTAGAACGGGAGCTGAAGGAAAAACTGCTGGGCGAGGACAGCCCGTACTGCTTTGTCCGGGAAGAGGGCGAGACGCCTGATCTCGTGCTCTCCATCGGCGGGGACGGAACGCTGTTGGAAGCGGTGCATCAATACGGCTTTGAACCGACATACGTCGGCATCCACACCGGCCATTTGGGCTTTTACGCGGACTGGCGGCCAAACGAGCTGGATGCGTTCGTACAGGCTCTCAAAGAGCAGACGAAGCCGTTTGTCGCCGAATACCCCACCGTTTCGTGCCGCATTCTGACCCGCGACGGCCGCATCATTCACAAATGGGCGCTCAACGAACTGGTGATCCGCAATGCGTCCCTGTCCACGCTGGTGGCCTGTGTGTACATAAACGGCGACGAGTTTGAGACGTTTCGCGGAGACGGCCTGATCGTCTCTTCCCCGTCTGGAAGCACGGCGTACAACAAAGCGGTGAACGGAGCGCTCGTCCATCCTTCCATCGAAGCGATTCAGCTCTCGGAGATCGCATCGATCAACAATCAGGCCTACCGGACGATCAACAGCTCGCTGGTGCTGCCCAAGCACCACGAGGTCGAACTGATCGTGATGAATCCACAGATCATGATCGGGTTGGACCGGGAGCAGGCAGTCTGGCAGGACGTGTGCTCCATCACCTGCCGCGTCGGCGTGGACAAAGTGAAGTTTGCCCGCTACAAGCGGCTCACGTTTTGGAGCCGGGTGCGCAATTCGTTCATTACGGGATAGAGAAACGCTGGAAAACAGGCGGAGGAGGCGGCTGGGATGAAAAAAGCGGGGACGCTTGCGGCGATTTTTCGTCATCCCGTCAAGGCTATGGGCGGCGAGCGGCTGACGACGTGCCGCGTGGACGCATTTGGCGTGTACGGCGACCGGGGCTATTACTTCCGGGACAGGAACGGCAAGTATCTCAGTGCGGATGCAGTTCCGGGCGTCTTGGGCTTCACCGCCCGGCTGGCAGCGGAGAGCGGCGAGGACGCCTATCCGGAGGTGCGCGTGACCGCGCCGGACGGTACCGTGTACGGCTGGGAGGAGACGCTGTTCGCCAGGGTGGCTGAGACGACGGGACGGCCGGTGACTGCTGTGCGCAGCACACCGCGTGAAGGCGGAGAAAACTGGGAAGATCACATCCTGCTGGTGACCGATGCCTCGCTGCGGGAGATCGCCCGCCTGATTGGCCGGGAGAGTCTGGACCCTCGCCGCTTTCGGGCCAATTTTGTAGTCGTGCTGGATGAGGACACGCCGTTTGCCGAGGATGCCTGGCTGGGCAGGCGGCTGCGCATCAATGACGTGGAACTGCAGGTGAACAAGCCTTGCGAACGCTGCATCTCCATCAACATCGACCCGGATACGCTGGAGCTGCATCCGGCTGTGCTGAAAACGGTGGTAAAGCGGCACCGCAACCACTTCGGCGTGTACGCGTCCGTCGTCACCCAGGGGCGGGTGTCGGAAGGCGACGAGGTATTTGTGGAAGAACCATGACGGAAGGCTGTCCGACAAGACTGACGGACAGCCTTTTTATCTGAGTTCCTCGTAGATCTCCCCCAAATCGGTATATCCCTGCTCAATCGCCTTTCTCAGGTAGATCCCCCAGAGCGAGGCGGCGGCGACGGCATCGCAGTAGGCGTGGTGACGGCGGGAGATGTGAATGCCGTGGGCGGCGCACAGGGCGTCCAGCGAGCTGTTGCCGATCACCTCGCCCGACACGCGGACCAACAGCATGGTGTCCAGCAGCCGATGCGTAAACCGCCGGCGGCCATGTTTCCATAACGCCGCCCGAAAAAACTGCCGCTCGTGGCGGGAGTGGTGGGCGACCAGCGGCCGGTCGCCGACAAACTGGAAAAAGCGCTGGAGCGCGGCAGCCGGATCGGGCGCGGTGCGAACCATCTCGTCGCGTATCCCGGTAAGGGAGGCGATGTGGGGAGGAATCGGCCGGCCGGGGTCGACCAGGCTGTAAAACGATTCTCCCAAAAGCAGTTGGTCTCCCCGCATCGCCACGGCACCGATGGAGAGGATGGTGTCACCGCGGTCAGGGGAAAAGCCAGTCGTCTCCAGATCGACGACGACCACTTCCAAATCGGCGAGCGGCAGCCGGCCCTCCGCTTCCTTTCGTTCGCGCCGCAGCGAGCGGAGAAAGGCGATTAGCCCCGGATTGCCAAGGTCCCGGTCCGCTGACGGCATTCGAACTGTCTCAGCGGCCCGGCTCATCTGCCGCAAGCGTTCCCACAGGTCTCTGGTGTGCATGCCGGCACCTCCCTATTCCGGGTACGCGGCCAGCATTTTTTTTGTCCATTTCTGCAACCGCAGCGCCAGCTTCATTGCCTCGCGCAGCATTGAGAGCGTATCCGACGACAACTCCGACAGTTTGACGTAGCTGTTGCTGGCGTAGGTGCCGTCCCGCCAGTGCAGCGGAGCGATCAGCCTAAGGCCCAGCAGCAGCCGGAAGTGGTGCTCCACCTCCCGGCAAAACGCCACCGGCCAGATGCCTGCTTCCCGCAGGGCAGCCAGCCGCTCCAGCGTGGAGGCGGCGTGAATGCCGTGAGCCAGGGCGAAGTGGCGGACGACGTTGACGATCGGCAGATACACGCCGTATTTTAGGTTGATCGCGCCCTGGTAGCGGCCGGTGATGTCCGGAGCGATCCGGCCCAGCCACGTGAGCGGAATCCGGTGGAAGCGGGTGTTGCTCACAAGCCTGCCGATCAGAATCGGGTTGTGGGCGAGCAGCCTCCGGTACTGCTTGATCAGCGGGGCGACCACATCCGGCTCCCCCCAGAGGATGCGGGCGTCGCCCACCAACAGGAGATAGCGGGCGTGCTCCCACACCGGATCGGCAGCCCAGGCGGCGAGGCGCTCCATCCATTGGTCCGTGCTGCCGCGCCAGCGGGCCGACACGCAGGTGACGTTGCCCCGGCAGGGCGGATAGCCTACTTGTTCCAAGCCCTGCACGATGGCAGCCCCCAGCAGGTGAAAGTAGTTTTCCACACGCTCCATCTCCCGTTTGTCCATGCCGTCAAGAATCCGGTAGACAAGTCCGTTGTCCTGATCGCTGATGACGGCCTGTTCGCTTCGCCCGCCGCTGCCAAACTGGAGAAAGGCGAACGGGACGGGCGGCGTGCCTACGCCCATTTTCGCCAGGTGGCGCACGGCGAGCAGCACGCCCTGGCGGATCACCTTGTCGTGGATCAGATTGACAGTCACGGCGTACGGTGCCATTTCCCCGGCCCGATTCATCCCTTCCAACCGGGACAGGTTCAAGAGCTCCCGGCGCAGGGAGAGCAGTTCCTGAAACGAACCGGCGTCCGCGATGCGGTGACAATCCTCAAGTGAGAGAATGAGTGGATCGCCTTTGTGGGGCGGAAACGTAAGGGCGTTCCGATTGCAGCAGTTCGGGATATCCGTATCCCCCGTGTTCGCTAAGGTCAAGGCCCATCACCTCTTCTTCTTCGGTTACGCGAAGTCCCATCGTTTTCTTCATGATGGCGAGAATGACGTACGAAGCGACAAGCACATACACCAGCGCGGCAAATACACCCAACGCCTGAACGCCCAGTTGGTGGAAGCCGCCGCCGTAGAACAGGCCCGGCATCCCGACGCCCACTTTTTCTACCAGGGCGGGAGCGGCAAAAAAGCCGTTGGACAGCGTTCCCCAGATGCCGGCGATGCCGTGGACGGAGAAGGCGTAGATTGGATCGTCAATGCCCATCCGATCAAACCAGATGGCAGTATAGAATGTAAGAATACCTGCCACGGACCCGATGACAATCGCAGCCCACGGTTCCACAAACGCGCAGGAAGCGGTGATTGCCACCAGGGCGGCCAGCACGCCGTTCAGCATGCTCGGGATGTCTGCTTTCCCCGTGACAGCCCACGCGATGCCCAGAGCGGCAACCGCACCGGACGCGGCCGCGAGGTTGGTCGTCAGCGCCACATGGCCAAAGAGGCCGGAGACGGAGCCAAACGCAGACCCCGCGTTGAAGCCAAACCAGCCAATCCACAAGATGATGACCCCCAGCGTGGTGTAGACCTGATTGTGACCGGGTATCAAGTTGGAACTGCCGTCTTTGTTGTACTTGCCGAGGCGCGGCTTGAGCAGGATGGTGGCGACGAGAGCGGCGGTTGCTCCGGTCAGGTGGACGACCGTCGATCCGGCAAAATCCTGTTTGCCGTGGTCCGCCAGCCATCCGCCCCCCCAGATCCAATGGCCGACAACCGGATAAATTAAGATCGTATACAATATTCCGAAAACGACGTAGACAGAAAGTTTGGCGCGCTCGGCGAAGCCGCCCCAGGCGATGGAGAGGGAGACGCCGGCAAAAGCCAGTTGAAACAGGAACTTGATCCCGACCGGAATGTTGGCGAAGGAAAGGGATTCGTAGGCCGCAGCCGCCTGTTCCTCCGTTCCGTTGAAGAAAAAGCCGGTCAGTCCGATGAACGAATTGCCGTTGCCAAACGTCAGGCCGAAGCCCAGGGCCCAAAACGCCAAGGTGCAGATTCCAAACGTCAGGACCGTCTTGCCGGCGATGTGTCCGGCGTTTTTCATGCGCGTCGACCCAGCCTCCAACAGCGCGAATCCGGCCTGCATGAAGATCACCAAAATGGCGGAGACCATCACCCAGGTGGCATCCACTGCGGAAGCGAGAAGAGGCAGTGTCGGTTCCATGCAATCCACTCCTTTTCTGTGTCAGATAATCTGACATGTTAATTTTTATGTTAGATTATATGACGTGAGATGGTGGAATGCAATCATTTTTTCGCAAGGCTCGTACATCTCTGCAAAGAAATGAAATGATGACAATCACTGCACCGTCCGGGACGAACATGTCGGTGTCGGGTTAAGGTACACGTCAAGATGGATTCGAAATGATACAATAAAACAAAATATGGGAATCCCTGGGGGGAGCATCTGATGGGAACCAATCTGTATCTTGTGCGGCACGCCCATTCCGTTTATACGCCGGATGAAAGAAACCGGCCATTGTCCGAGCGCGGCTGCCTGGACGCGAAAAAAGTAACCGAATTGCTCAAGCGGAAAAACGTCGATCATGTCATATCAAGTCCGTACAGACGAGCGATTCAAACCGTCGAAGGCATAGCCCATTCCATTGGGAAAGCGGTGGAGATCGAGGAAGGGTTCAAGGAAAGAATCTTGTCTGAAAAACCCGTGGAGGATTTTCAATACGCCGTCGCACGGGTGTGGGAAGACGAGCATTTTTCATGGGAAGGCGGGGAGTCGAATGCCGCTGCCCAAAAGAGGGGAATCAAAGCAATCGAGCAGGTTTTAACCAGGTTTTCCGGAAAGAACGTCGTCATCGGCACCCATGGCAATTTGATGGCATTAATCATGAATGTGTTTGACAAACGGTACGATTATCATTTCTGGCAACAACTTTCCATGCCCGATATCTACCGATTGTCATTTGACGGCACAGAATTGCGGGAGGTCAGCAGGGTGTGGGAAGGCTGACAAAACGGGTACGTGCGGGAAGCGATTCGCTCCCTCGGTACCAAAACAGCCGCCTTGTATAAGACGGCTGTATGAGAGACAAGCGGTCCTTACATGGGCCGGGGCTCGGGCTGCTCCTTCTGCTTGCGCTGCTGCGAAGTTCCCTGGTTGTCTTCCGTGTGCGTGTCGTCAGCGATTGTGCTGCTCGTCAGGCCGGTGACAGCCAAGCCTTTCTGGTTCAAATTTTTGGCGCTTTTCCACTGTGCCATGGTGCACGCTCCTTTCCCCCTGGTTCACCTTTAGCTTCCCCCGGCAGGCGTCTGTGTTACGCAGCCAGATGTTCCCGGCGGTCTATTTCCGGCCGCTTTTGGAACGGGTATACTAAACGTATCACCTCGCTGGAAAAGGAGGCGTGGCCGCGTGGAAGAACGTGTCATTATTGTCGAGGGAAAAACGGACAGGGAGCGGCTTCTGCAGGTTTTGGCCGAACCGGTATTGATTTACTGCACATACGGGTCGTACAGCACGGACAAGGCGGGGCGGCTTGCGGAAAAACTGGAGACGGCCGACGAGGTGTACGTGTTTACGGATGAGGACCACAGTGGAAAAAAATTGCGCAGGCAGCTATCGGACGATTTTCCCCACGCCCAGCATTTGCATACAAGGCGGATGTTTGCCCAGGTGGCCAACACACCGTTGGATGTGCTGGCCGAAATTCTGGAGCGGGCGGGCTTTCAGGTGCAGGACCGACAGCGGGACCCGGAAGTTTGGCCGGACGGGGATAAGAAGCGGCCGCAGGGGCAATAACAACAGTATCTGCACAAGTTGGAGGTGTCTGTTGGTTGCGCAGTCTGGTCGCCTTTATCAACCGGATGAACATCGGGATCTGGCTGTTGGGCATTTTTGTCGCTCACGTCCTGCTCTACCTGTTATTGGGGACCGCCACCTGGCTGGCCACATCGCTCCTGGCTACGGCGTTTTACGGCCTCGTGCTGCTGGTGGCCAAACTGGTGGCCAGCCGGTACGGAGACAAGGAGCACATAAAGTGAAAGAGCCGGCGGCAGCGCCGGCTTATTGTTTGGCTATCCGCCGAAATACTGCATGCCGAGGATGATAATGCCCAGGACCCAGACATAAACGGCAAAGCCTTTCATCGAGCCGGTGCTGATGATCTTCAGCATCCAGCGTATGGCCACGTATCCGGCGATGGCGGCACACATCGTACCCACCAGCATCGGAATCATCGCGTCCGTTTCCACCGGTTGCCTGACCAGCTTGAGCGTCTGCAGTCCGGTAGCTCCCAGAATGGCCGGAAGCGACAGCAAAAAAGAAAAGCGAGCTGCATCGGCGCGATTGATGCCGCGCATAAGCGAACCGGCAATTGTCAGGCCGGAGCGGGAGATGGCGGGCAGGATGGCGGCGCCTTGCAGCGTACCGATGATCAGGGCGTCCGTGTAGTTGATCTCGTCGAACTTCCGCGTCCCCCTGCGCATTGATTCCACTCCCCAGATAATCACGCCGGTGGCGAGAAACTCCCACCCGATCGTCACACCGGTCCGGGAAATCTCCTCAAAATAGTCTTCAAATGTCAGGCCGATGACGGCAGTGGGAATGGTGCCGACGACCAGCAGGCGGGCCAGTTTGCCGGTCGGGTTAATCAGGACGTGACGAATCTCCGGCCAAAGCACAATGACGACGGCGATCAGCGTCCCAAAGTGAAGCATCGTGTCAAAGAGCAGGCCGGCTTCCTGCAGACCGAACAGCTTGCGGAACAGCACCAGATGACCGGTGCTGGAAATCGGCAGGAACTCCGTCAACCCCTGAACAATGCCGAGAATGATATGTTCCAGAAGCACAAGCATCACGAGTCGCTCCCATCTATTTAGACTGGAAATAACTGCTGGTAATTACGACAGTCGTCATCAGTTGGTTACACATCAAAACAGGTACAACCGGTACAATCCATACATATTGCAACCGTCGGCCGGACTTGCCTGATTAGCCGAATTTTCTGCGGGATGGGCAAAAAGGTGTGGAATGGATTGCCGCCGGTTGGGTATAGTTAGGATGCAAACAGGAGAGAGAGGAAAGGACGCAAATGAACAAGAGGCACAACAAAAACCGGGTGCACACCGCTCTGACCCACCTCCAGGCGGGCATGACCGTGACGATGACGGTGGCGCGGCAGACGGATTTCGGCTATTTTCTTCACGAGGGAGAGGCGGAGGTGTTTCTCCACCGGAGCGAAGCAGACGGTCCGCTCCGGGTCGGTGAAGAGGTGGACGTCTTTCTCTACCACGACCATGAAAATCGATTGGCGGCTACCATGCAGATGCCCTATGTATCGTGGGGCGAGTACGGCTGGCTGGAAGTGGTGGATGTGTCCCCGCGCCTGGGCGTATTTTTGGATAACGGCATCAAGAAGCACCTGCTGCTGTTCGTGGACGATCTCCCCAAGATGCGGCAGGAATGGCCTCGCGCGGGTGACCGCCTGCTGGTGACGCTGAAGCGGGACAAGCAGGGACGTCTGCTGGCCAGGCCGGTGTCGGAGGAGGAAATCAGCCGGATTGCGGTCCCGGCCGACAACGACATGCACAACAAGTGGGTGGAAGGCACGGTCTACAAAGTGATCCAGGAGGGAGCGTTCCTGTTTACGGACGACGAGCACGTGCTGTTCGTCCACCGCGACGAGATGACGGAACCGCTTCGCCTGGGGCAGTCGGTCCGCTGCCGAGTGAGCTACGTGCGCGCAGACGGCCGGTTGAACGGCTCGATGCATGCGCGCAAGGAAGTCCGGTACGCAGAAGACGCGGACAAGCTTCTTCACTACCTGATCGACCGGGGCGGAGCGATGCCGTACACGGACGACACCCCGGCCGACATCATCCGGGAGAAGTTCGCGATGAGCAAGTCAGCCTTCAAGCGGGCCCTGGGCAAGCTGATGAAGGAGCAAAAGGTGGAGCAGGACGAAGGCTGGACAAGATTGATTCGCAAGTAAAAAGACGGGTCCCTAAACAGGGGCCCGTCAGTGTGTAGACGAAGTCCGTGGTGCATGGGGTGATGGGGGCGGACTCGCTTGGCCCATCCCGCCGTGCGATAATACATTGTCAAAAAGTAAAACCAAAATATATATTCTGTTCGCTATAGAGCTTCTCCACTCTGCTTTGTACTCTGTGGCTCTGAATAAAGCAGGTAGAGCAACCGCAAATTTGCGACATACCATCATCAATGATAATGTGAGTGTATGAGCGGTTCCCATCGGGAGCTTTGCCAGGCAACGCCAAGTAATGCTCAACGATTTCGTGGTACATCGTTTCATGATGCAACTGTGAGTGTATAACGTAGACATTTTCCCCCTCATGACTCCAATGTTTTTCATTCAGATTCAATTCGTAGCTGCATTCAGGACATTTCATAAAAGTCATACCCCCCCCGGAAAAATTCATTAATGGAATAGATTACAAATTTTGATATTTTAATAGTGACCACGAGAGGAGGAGGTTGGCAATGAAAAGCAACTGGTTTCAAATATGGGTAGGTATTTTACTTTCGATACTTACAGTGGCGGTTGTTTACGGAATTGTTTCGATTGCAGAGACTGCAAAAGAGACGTCAAGAGAAATCATCTATCATCTTCAGACGAAACCGCAGTTATCAGAGCCGCTCTTCGCTCAGGATGGGGCGTTGTCCAGCGGTGATGCTGTCATGATGCATTCCACTTCGGCGAATGGCGACAAGTTTTTATGGATATACGACACCACGAGCAAAAAGATGGTTCTGTACCGATTTACACTCGACGGATCCGTTTATAAAAAAGGTGAAAAAATTCTTGAGCAAATGTTAGAGTAACAAGCTGTGTTTAACCGTTTTCAGCTTCCGATTTGGCCAAACCACCCCGTGAAACATGAAGGGAAATCCAAGACCCTTATTCACCCCATTGGACAATACTGATGCAGCGTGATAAAAAAATGTAGCTCTCCGACTTGGCCCGTCTGGGATAAGAGGAGAGCTATTTTTTTGACTGCTTCGCGTAAAAAAGAAACAGGCTGTCGAAATGGCATCGACAGCCTGTAGTTTTATAAAACCATCTAGCACCTGGCTTAGGAAGCGATCTGAATCTGCTGATTTTCCTTGCGCCCCCTGAAGTAGGAGAGACCAAACACGAGCGCCAGCAGGGCGAAACCTGACAAGTCGGTGGCAAGTCCGGGCATTACGGCCAAAACGCCGCCTGCGACAGCCAGGATACGCTCCAGCGGATTCAGCTTCGACATCCAGAAGCCGATCAGACCGGCGCCAACGCCAATCATGCCGAGCGTGGAGGTGATCAACACCCACACCGATTCCCAAAACGTGGTGTCGATCAACAGCAACTGCGGCGACAGGACGAAGATGTAGGGCGCCATAAAGGCTGCGATGGACAGCCTCGTTGATTCCACCCCAGTCTGGATCGGTTTTGATTTGGCGATACCGGCCGCAGCGAACGCCGCCAACGCAACTGGCGGGGTAATGTCGGCAATAATCCCGAAGTAGAAGGTGAACATGTGCGCGGCGATGTCCGGCACACCCATCTGGATGAGGGCGGGAGCGGCAATCGTCGATGTAATGATGTAGTTGGCCGTGGTCGGTGTGCCCATCCCCAGGATTAGCGACGCGATCATGGTGAAGAACAGGGTGAGCAGCAGAATGCCGCCCGCCAGGTCGATCAAGCCGTTGGCCAGTTTCAGCCCGATACCGGTCAGCGTGACCATCCCGACAATAATGCCGGCACAAGCCGTTGCCGCCACCACACCCAGAGCGGTGCGGGCGCCGGAAGCGAACGCTTCCAGAATGTCCGCAAGCGACAAGCGCGTCTCTTTGCGGAATGCGCTGACCACGATTGTGGACGCGATTCCGATGATGGCGGAACGCTCGGCAGAGACGCCCATCATCAGTACGACGATGATCACCAGAATCGGCAGCAGCAGATACAGTTTCTTCAGCACCTCTTTTTTGTTCGGCAGCTCTTCCGGGGTCAGACCGCGCAGCCCGAGGCGCTTGGCTTCAAAGTGCGTCATGATCCAAATGCCGGTGAAGAACAGAATTGCCGGCAGCGCAGCCGATTTGGCGATCTCCATGTACGGAACGTTGATGAACTCCGCCATCAGGAAGGCGGCGGCGCCCATGATCGGCGGCATGATCTGACCGCCGGTGGAGGATGACGCTTCGACGGCGGCGGCAAACTCGGAGCGGTAGCCCAGGCGTTTCATCATCGGAATGGTGAAGGCGCCGGACGTCACCACGTTGGCGACGGAGCTTCCGCTGATCGTTCCCTGCAAGGCGCTGGAGAAGACGGCCACCTTTGCCGGTCCGCCGATGCGGCGCCCGGCGATGACGAGCGCCAGATCGTTAAAGTATTCGCCTACGCCGGTCTTTTCCAGGAAGGCGCCAAACAGGATGAAGAGAAAGATGAACGTGGACGACACCCCGAGCGGCGTGCCGAGAATCCCTTCCAGCGTGTAGAAGGAATGACCGATAATCCGGCTGACGTCATTGCCGCGGTGCTCCAAAAAGCCGGGCATGTACGGCCCGAAGTAGGTGTACAGCAAAAAGAAAGCGGCGATGATGGTGATGGGCAGGCCCACGACACGGCGTGCGGCCTCCAGCACCAGGAGGATGGCCGCGCCTCCGATTACCAGGTCAAACGTGGTGTAGTTCCCGGTGCGCAACACCAGCCCGTCGTAGTCGAAAACCCAGTACAGCGACACCAGGACGGCGACGATGGACAGGATGATGTTGACGATTCCCACCTTGCCGTCAGCTTGCCCTTTCGAACGTCCGGCGTAGAGCAGATAGACCAGCCCCAGGCCAAACGCCAGGTGGATGGGGCGGTGAATTTGCGGCGGCAGCGTCAGGAAGAGCGTGCTGACCAGTTGGTAGACGGAAAACAGAACCAGCAGGACAAAGGTGATCCATTTCATCGGCCCGGACAGCTGACGCACGGCGGATTCCTTGTCGTACTGAGCAATCAATCGTTCCATTTCCTGTTGACTCATCTGTTGCGTGCTCATCTAGTACCCTCCAATCGCTTGCAAAATGGAGCGCTTCTCCACCCGGATCGTTACCGCCGCGCCGGGATTGTCCACGTCGGCGAGCGGAATTTCCCGTCCGGAAAAAAGCAGTGTATGATTAGCCCTTACCTGTCCGATGAACAGATGGAGGGCGGGGTAGGCGCGGTGCATGTTGACGATGCGAAACAAACCATTTTCGCTGATCAGTTGTTCATCGTCAGCCAGTTGGGTTTCCATGCCGATCCCGTAATCCTGAAAGGTCAATTCGGATAAAATGATCTGCCCGTTTTGGACGCGGTACGTCTCCACGACGGGCGTGCGGTTGATGGAATGAGTCCAGCGTATGGCAAATGTGCCGTCGTCGGCGATTTGGCTGCTCCACACCAGCCGGTTCGTCTCCGTGTCGCGGATGACCAGAGCGGGGAAAATGGGGATGAGAGTCGCCAGAATCACAGTGGTCAATAAAAGGAAGGAGAAAAGGCGGAACGACGTCCGCCCTTTCCCGGTTCCTACCTGGTTGTGCAGAAACATGGGGTCTTACTGTACGCCTTTTTCGTCAAAGAACTTTTTCGCGCCCGGGTGTACCGGCAGGCTGACGCCTTTCAGCGCGTCCTCAATCTTGATTTCTTTTGCCTTGGCATGTCCCAGTTTGTCCGTGTTCTCAAAGATCGCCTTGGTCACCTTGTACACCAGGTCTTCACTTAAGTCAGAGCGGACGATGAGCATCGACTTGACGGAGACGGTGTTGACTTCTTCCGGTACGGTCTGGTAGGTGTTGGCCGGGATTGTCGTTTTTACGTAGAACGGATACTTCTGGATCAGTGCGTCAATCTTGTCATCGTCAACCGGAATGATCGTCACGCCTGTCGTAGCGGCCAGTTCGGTAATGGCTGCAGTCGGTGTGCCGGCCGTCTGGAACGCGGCGTCCAATTGGCCGTCCTGAATGGCTCGCGCAGAGTCGGCAAAGGAGAGGCGCTGCAGCTTCAGATCGTCAAAAGTCAGGCCGTACACCTCGAGGATTTGCTGGGCGTTCATTTCCGTTCCGCTGCCCGGAGAGCCGACGGAGACGCGCTTGCCTTTCAGGTCAGCGACACTTTTAATGTTGCTGTCTTTGGCGACGACGATCTGAATGGTCTCGTTGTAGAGGGCGCCCAACGCCTGGAACTTGTCGATTTTGCCGTCCTGCTGGAACATGTTGGTGCCTTGGCTTGCGTATTCGGCGATGTCGTTTTGGATAAAAGCAATATCTGCTTGATTGTCGCGGATGAGACGGACGTTTTCTGCCGAAGCGCCGGTTGCAGTCGCTGTGGCCGTTACCCCGGTGTTTTTCTTGATGAGATCGGCCATGCCCCCGCCAAGCGGATAGTAGGTGCCGCCGGTACCGCCGGTTGCGATGATCAGTTGGCTCGGATCACTACTGCCACCGCCGGCATTGCCGTCCTGGCCCCCTTGCGCATTGTTCCCGCCGCCACATGCCGTCACGAGCGACATCGTGAGGAGCAGCGTCAGCGAGAGAAGCAGACTGCGTTTTTTCATGAAAATTCCCCCTTATGCAAATAGTCTTTCCATAACCTTATAGTACCCTTTTTTTGTCAGAATACAATCATTTTGCGGGATGAAAGGGACTATCTACCCACGAGTGTAAGCGCTTCCCTACAAAAAACTACAAAAATCTATGCAAAAGTTATAGTAAAATAAAATAATGTCGAAACCTTCTTGCAACGAAAGTGGAAAACCGATGAGAGAAAGCGTATACATTTTGATGCTGATGCTGATCGCCGTGCCAATCGCAGGCGAGTTGAAATTTCATCCGTTTCAGGACGATTTTCGTGTGAGTTTTGGCACGACTGCTTTTTTCTTTTTCCTGTTGTGGCTGCGCAAGGTTCCGGCGTATGTGAGTGGGGGGCTGACGGGCTGCCTGGTGGTGCTGTTTCGGGTTGCACTGGATTGGGCTGTGTCCGATCGGTTTGATCTGGTTTCCTCCATTCACATGCACCTGCCCGCCTTTTTCTTTTACGTGACGTATTCCTGTCTCTTCTCCCTGTTTCGTGTCAATGAATGGCACCACCGCCCGCTGTTGGTCGGCGGGCTGGCGACGCTGGCGGAGATTGGGGGCAATCTGGTGGAACTCTGGTTTCGCGCGTCGTCGTGGGAGGCGGTGCTTCAACTTTCGGTAATCTGGCCGGTGTCGGCGATTGCGCTGATTCGCAGCTTTTTCGTGCTCAGCTTTTTCAACGTGATCCAGCTCCGTCAGGCGAAGTGGATGGAGGAGCAGCAGCGCATCCGCAGCGAGCGCATGCTGATGCTGATCGCCAGCCTGTACGAGGAGTCGATTCATCTGAAAAAAACCTTGCAGCAAGTGGAGGAAATCACGCGGGAGTGTTACGATCTGTACCGCAAAATGAAGGACACCGCCCGCGACGAGAACGACGAGGCCTTCGCCCGGCAGGCGCTGCGCATCGCCGGGCAGGTGCACGAGGTGAAAAAGGACAACCAGCGGATTTACGCCGGTCTGTCCAAGCTGATTTCCGATGAAAACGCCAGGGACTACCTGCCGCTGAGAGAGCTGATCCACATCATCGTCCGCGCCAACGAAAAGTATGCCCGCCTGCTGGGCAAGGACATCCGCTTCGAGGCTCGCGTGGATATGCCCCATTTATCCTGTCACATCTACACGACCTTGTCGTTGGTGAACAACCTCGTTGCCAACGCCGTGGAAGCGATCCGGGAGCGCGGCACGGTGGCCGTCTCCGCCACAATGGACGAGAGGCAGGAGTGGCTGCGGTTATCGGTCAGCGACGACGGCCCGGGCATTGCTGTCAAAGACAAGGAACTGCTGTTCAAGCCCGGATTTACCACGAAGTACGATGTGTCGGGCCATCCGTCCACCGGAATTGGACTTTCGTATGTCAGGGAAGTGGTGGAAACCCTGCAGGGAAACATCGAGATTTGCGAAAACACAGACGGGTACGCCACTGTCTTTATCATTCGCCTGCCGGCGGCCCATCTCGTGCAGAAAGGATGATGACATGCGCTATTTTATTGTAGATGACGATCCGGCCATCCGTTCGATGCTGGCTCACATCATCGAGGATGCAGATCTGGGGGAAGTGGCCGGTGAAGCGGAGGACGGTTCGCTGATAGACAAAAACTACCTGGAGTTGAAGGGAGTCGACATCCTGCTGATCGACCTGTTGATGCCGAACCGCGACGGGATTGAGACGGTTCGCCACTTGTCCGGCTTTTCCGGCCGCGTCGTGATGATTTCCCAGGTCGAATCCAAAGACATGATTGCGGAGGCGTACTCCCAGGGCATCGAATACTACATCACCAAGCCAATCAACCGACTGGAGGTGATCAGCGTCCTGCAAAAGGTGCGGGAGCGCATCCTGCTGCAGCGCTCCATCGAGGGCATCCAGCGATCGCTCAGTGTCTTGACCCAAGGCGCGGGCGGCGAGCGAAAAGAGCAGCCAGTGCCGGACAGGACGATCCGCACGGCGGGCAAATTCCTGCTGACGGAATTGGGGATGATCGGGGAAAGCGGCAGCAAGGATTTGCTGGACATGCTGGACTACCTCTACCGGATGGAAAAAGAAGAAGCCGGCGATTACAAGTTTCCCGCCCTGAAAGACATCTTTGCCAGCGTGGCTGCGGAGAAATTGGGCTGGCAGGCGGCGGCCGCCGACGTGCAAAAAGAGGTAAAGGCTGCGGAACAGCGGGTGCGCCGGGCAATCTATCAGGCGCTGACCCACCTCGCGTCACTCGGGTTGACCGACTACGCCCACCCGAAGTTTGAAAGCTACGCGACTACCTTTTTTGACTTTACCGAAGTGCGCAAACGGATGAAGGAGTTGGAGACCCATATCGAACCGGCTCCGTCGTCCATCCGGATCAACACGAAAAAATTCATCCTGGTGCTGTATCTGGAGGCCAAACGGCTGATCGGATAGTTTGCTGTTCCCCGCATGGCGTTCTTTCCTCCGTCCATTCTTCCGTCCATGCCTGGTGGCAGAAGGTGTTCCCCTTCTTTTCGGAAGGTGTGAAGAAATTGGCACGCACGCGGCAACAATGAGGAGAAGAGAGGGTATTTGTGGTAAGATAGTGCTATGTGTATAAGGAGGGAATGACGTGAGGGAACTACGACATCCGTGGCAGCTGTTGTACAGGATCTACCGTCATGTTCGTCCTGTGCTGGAACGGGAGTTTGCCGCCTGGTACCGGCGGGCGCAGGCGATTCCGGACCCGGAACTCCGCAAGCAGGCGCTGTCCAGCATGGAGACCAAGAAATTCCACTGCGAGGGCGGGTCCGTCTACGCCGCTCAGGTGGTCCCTCACGTTGAGGTCGTCGTACCGCTCATCGTAGCCTACCAAACGATCAGCGATTACCTGGACAATCTCTGCGACCGCAGCACGTCGCTCGATCCCGAAGACTTCCGGCAGCTTCATCTGTCCATGCAGGACGCCTTGACACCCGGTGCTCCGCTGCAGGATTACTACCGGTTTCACAAGGAAAAGGACGACGGGGGTTTTTTGGCCGACCTCGTGCTGACCAGCCAGCGCCATGCCCGGCAGCTTCCCGGCTACAGCAAAATCATGCCGCGCGTGCTGGAACTGTCCCGCCTTTACAGCGACCTGCAGGTGTACAAGCACATCGCTCCCGATCAGCGGGAGAAACAACTGCTCGCCTGGTGGGACGAGCACAAGGAGCGGCACCGGGATCTGTACTGGCAGGAGTTTGCCGCCGTTACCGGATCGACCATCGGCATCTTTGCCCTGTTTTGCCTGGCGACAGAGCCGCACGTCCCGGACGAAGAGATCGAGGCGGTCACCGCGGCTTACTTTCCATGGGTGTGCGGGCTGCACATCCTGCTGGATTACCTGATCGATCTGGAAGAGGATCGCTTGGGCGGCGATCTCAATTTTGTCAGCTATTACGCCTCGGAGCAGGAAGCGACGGAGCGGATGCGGTACTTTATACAACAAGCAAAGGCAAGCGTCGACCACTTGCCCAATCCTGCGTTTCACCGTATGATCGTAGACGGCTTGGTCGCCTTTTACCTCGCCGATCGCAAGGTAAACCGGAGCCAGCCGCACATTTACACCATTGCCAGAGAGCTGTTGAAACAGGCCAAGGGGTTTACGTCCGTGCTGTTTTACGTGAACAGCCTGCTCGTTCGGCGTTGAGGCCATAGGGTCAGCGCATGTGTTTGCGCTTGTAGGTAAAGCCGAGTCCCATCAGGACGATCGCTCCGACGATTCCGACCACCACGCCGAGCCAACTGCGTTCACCGATGGCCACGCCTACTCCTATGAAGCACGCGGCCACGGCAAGTGCCAACGCCAATGTAATCCATTGATAACGACTCATGGGTTCTGTAACCTCCTATCTGTCAATGTTCCCATTATACCTCATTTTCCGTGAAAACGATCGCGTGAGTCTTTCCGGAAAAGCCGGCAAATTTTTGTGTGAAGTGGTGGAGACTGCAGATGGAATGCATCTTGCAAATTCGAAAAGGCAAGCAATTATTTGAAGGCAGCGTTATCTATGAAGAGGGCGACCTCATCGAGGCTGTCTTTCCCGACCAGGTGGACGTGACGGTGGGGGACCAACTGCCTTGTGTGCGAACCAGCGACTACGACACCATCAACAATTTTGAGGCGGTGGTGCTGGCAAAAGAACGCAATCGTCTCTTTCTGTTCCACTCGCCGACCGTCATGGAATTTCGCGAGCAGCGCCGTCGATATCCGCGGTTTGACATGGACGTCCAGGGATGGGTCCAGTATCAGTCCGTCGATTCCGCAGCGCCCAATGCCTTTTTCTATCAAAAGGTGAATCTCGTCAACCTGAGTCTGGGGGGATTGGCGATCCGCGCCAACAAGCCCGTTCCCGACGAACGGAAGCTGTGCTTCTACGTGGAGCTGTACGGCCGCAATCGCGCCGATGGCATCGTTCAGGCTGACCTGCAGGTGATCCACGAGCGTGTCGACGGACCGCATTACTTCTACGGCTGCAAAATTGTCGGCATTGGCTCCAGATATTTTCACACGTTGCGCAAGTACCTGCTGCAGCGGCAGTTGGCAGAACGGAGGGTGGCTCAACCGGAATAGCGGAATGCAAATTGGTTCTGACAGGGAACCAATTTTTTTTCTGTCTGCCTAAAAGAGAAGGTTAGGGGGCCGGCGCCCCTCATGGGAACGCCGGTCCGCTTGTCAACGGCTTTGACGAGACTTGCCATCTGCACCAAAGACATGCCGGAGCATGGTGTACCGGACAGCAGAGACGCTGCGGAACACGAAGGCAACGTGATCCTCGTGCGGCTCCAGATGGTAACGCGTAATGCCGTGGCTGGTCAACACCCGGATGAAGTGCACCGCGTCCTGGAGACGAACGGCAAAGTACAGATGCTTCGTCATGGCAATCACCTCCTTTCCGAGAGAGAGGTCATTACACATGCGGATACGGAAGGCCGTCAAAGCCGAATGTCCGGAAAACAAGTTGGTATTGGCGTGCAGGCAACTCCGGAAACACCAGGGCTACGTAGCCGTCTGGGATGCTGATGATGCGGTGTGTCTCTTCCAGCACAAACGGAATCCGCAGGCGGATCAATTTGCGCGTATAGCGGGGAAGACGACTTTTCCGCACCAAGTAGAAGCAGGAATGCACCATGAATCACGCTCCTTCCGAAAGGGAGCGTAGCAGAAAAGGCTGGAAAAAAGTATAAAAAGCCTGCGGGAGTTTTGTTCAGGAGGCGAAATGACCAAACTGACTGAGAAGATGGCTGTCGGAGGGATGAGATGAGGAAGTGGATGATGGCAGCTGCTGCGGCTATCGCCTTGACGGCTGCCGGCGGGTGTGAAGCAAATAACGCAGAACGGCAGGAAAGTCCAGCTGTGGAACCGGTCGTCGCGGCGCCCCGTCCCACGGTGCTGGCGGATGAGGAGGTGCCGTATACGCCGGAGACGCTGGCGGACAAGGTAAACGTGCCCTGGGCGCTGGATGTCGCCCCGGACGGGCGCATCTTTTTTACAGAACGGCCAGGGAGCGTGCGCGTGATCCAGCAGGGCAGGCTGCTTCCGGAACCGCTTATCACCTTTCCCGCGCCGTTCACGAGCGAAGGGGAAGGCGGTCTGTTGGGGCTGGCCGTCGATCCGGATTTTGCCGCCAACCACTGGCTGTACGTGTACCACACCTATCGTCAGGGAGACAGCACCTACAACCGTGTCGTGCGGCTGCGGGAGGAGAACAATCGGGCACGGGTGGACAAGGTGCTGATCGACGGGATTCCGGGGGACGTGATTCACAACGGCGGACGACTGAAAATCGGCCCGGACCGTCGGCTGTACATCACCACCGGCGATGCCCGCGTCCCGGAACGGGCACAGGACCTCTCCAGTCTGGCGGGGAAAATCCTGCGCCTCAACCTGGACGGTACGATACCGGCAGACAATCCGTTTCCGCAATCACCGGTGTACAGTTGGGGTCACCGCAATCCGCAGGGGATTGGCTGGAGTCCGTCCTCTGGCCGCATGTACAGTTCGGAGCACGGCCCTTTCGCTCACGACGAGCTCAACCTGATCGAGCCGGGGGGCAACTACGGCTGGCCGGTCATCCAGGGGGATCAGCAGGCTGCCGGTATGACAGCGCCGATCCTGCACAGCGGCGACACCACCTGGGCCCCTGCGGGAATGACATTTGTGACCAGAGGCCCGTGGCGAGGACGGCTGTTGGTCGCCAATTTGCGCGGTGAACAACTCCTGAATGTCGCCCTGGACCCGGGGAACCCTTCTGTCGTCCAATCGTTTTCGGTGTTTTACCAAAACAAATACGGTCGGCTTCGCGATGTCGTGGAAGGGCCGGACGGTTCGCTTTACCTCCTGACCAGCAACCGGGATGGACGCGGTGAGCCTGGGCCCGGAGACGACCGCATCATTCGGCTGAGACCTGGACGTTAGCTGCTTCGGTGCGGCGATGATCGACAAAAATGCCCAATCGTTTATGATTGGGCGTTCAGCGTGTAGACAAGTCCGCGGCGCATGGGAGAGCGGGCCCGCTCGCTCGCTTGACGCCCAGCACAGAAGCGAATGATGTCCGCTCCAAAACGAGACGCGGGCAGGGGACAAACATCTGGGTATTTCGAGGAAGTGAGACTTGTGTCCCCTGTTGATTCCCGCGTCTTCGTTTTTCCGCTGAGTAGGTCGTCAAAGGAGCTCGCTTGGCCCATCCCGCCATGCGATGCACATTGTCTTCCGCTTCGGTTGATGAATGGGCAGGCCTTTCGGCCTGGAAATCATTTTTTGTGGACGCTAACTCAATGAACCGTTTGTCTTCAGTCTGATGCCCAATCGTTTATGATTGGGCGTTTCTTTTTGCAGCAGGCAAGCAGATGCGATCATGAACAGGTACTAAGCTGCAGCGTCCCCTTACCGCTCATGGCTGATCCCGTACTTTCTCATTTTGTTGTACAGCGTGCCGCGCGAGATGCCGAGCAGGTCGGCCGCCGCCTTTTTGTTTCCGTAGGTGCGATCAAGCGCGGCCAGGATGCGTTCCCGTTCCGACAGGGCCGAGTCCGGAGCGAACGGGTAGCCCGCCGGTGAAGTCTGGGAAACGGGCGCATACGGGGGTGTCAGCGGCACGGCAGGCGGCGCTGCCAACGTCAGGGAGCGGATGGCGGAAGGCAGGTGCTCCGGCAGAATGACACCTCCTTCCTGCAGGATGGACAGGCGCTCGATGACGTTGCGAAGCTGGCGGATGTTGCCCGGCCAGGTGTGGTCAATCAGGGCCTGCATCACGTCCGGAGTGATGCGCGGGACAGGCTGATCGTTGGCGATGGCGTACTCGTGCAGGAACAACTGCACCAGCTCGGGAATGTCCTCACGCCGCTCCCGAAGCGGCGGAATCTCCAGCGTAAAGACGTTCAGACGGTAGTAGAGGTCTTCGCGAAAGCGGCCCTCCGCCACCATGTGTTCCAACTGGCGATTGGTAGCGGCGACGATCCGGGTGTTGACGGTGATCGGCTCGGTGCCGCCCACGCGGTAAAACTGCCGCTCCTGCAGGGCGCGCAGCAGCTTGACCTGCAGTTCCAACGGGAGTTCGCCGATTTCATCCAAAAACAGCGTTCCGCCGTGGGCCAGTTCCAGCTTGCCGGGCTTTCCCTTTTTCTCCGCTCCGGTAAACGCTCCGCCCTGGTAGCCGAACAGCTCGCTTTCAAACAGCGCAGCCGGGATGGCCCCGCAGTTGATGGCGATAAACGGCTTCTCCCGCCGTCGGCTGGCCTGGTGGATGGCCTGGGCGAACAGTTCCTTGCCCACGCCGCTCTCGCCGTAGATGAGGACGGTAGCGTCCGTCTGAGCCACCTTGCGCGCCGCTTGAATCGCCGACTGAATGGCGGCGGAATGTCCCTTGATCGTGAAAAACGGGTCGTCGGCCGCCTGAAAGCGGCTCATCTCCTGTTGCAGATTGTGCAGGTGGGCGGTGGTGTGGGACAGTTCCTCGTTGAGCCGCACCAGTTCGGTAATATCCTGTTCGATGGATATCGCGCCGATAATATCCCCTTCCTGCCGGATCGGGGCGGCGTTGATCAGCACGTGCCGGTCCGGCCGGGGGATGTGGTAGACCCGCTGCACCGAGGTGCCCTGCTTGAGCGCGTCCAGAAGGCGGATGGACTCGCTGTCAAAATGGGCGTCCAGCGGCGTGCCCACCACCTGCGCGCGGTCGATTTCGTAAATGTTCTCGGCCGCCTTGTTCCAGTAATGAACCACGTTGTGCATATCGACAATCGTAATGGCCTCGCTCATCGTGTCCAGCAGCGTGTGCAGCAGGGCGGACTGGTTTTGCGCCAACGTGACGAAAGCGCTGAACAGCCGATGAGCAGTCACCAGGCCGGAGGGATTGTTTGCCTCGTTGAGCGTCACCAGATCGGGCACAGAGGGGCGTTTCCAGGCAAGGAGACGTTCACCCGCCTTCAGCAGCGTCTCCTTCTCCGGGACGACGAGAACGGCAGCGTCGCGATCGCCGAGGTGCAGCACACCTTCCGTTTCGCCATCACGTATACTGACAGCAGCGGAGCCGATTGGCTCGGCCAGACAAGCCAATGGACAATCGAGAGAAAATAACGGTTTCAAAAAATCACTTCCTATCCAAACTAAGAAGTACACGCATGGTACAGGCCAACCACCGGATGGACAGTGTTTTACCTTGTAATCAAAAGTGTACAAGAATGGACACAATCTGTACATATGTGTGTAATTTCCTGTGTGTCAGCAAGCTGAATCGCTGGCATCTGTCCTGTTCATCCTGTTTGGCACGATTCCTGCTAGGTATATGGACACAGATCCCTGTTGAGGAGGAGACCGATTTCTCATGGAACAACTCATGAAAGACTTTTTCCTGTTCCTGTCCAAAAACAAGACGCTGAACGCTGCGGCGAAAAAGTGGGGCCTGCGGTTCGGCGCGAGCCGCGTCGTCGCCGGTGAAACGATTGCCGAAGCGATCAAAACCGTTCGCCAGTTGAACCAAAAGGGGCTTGTCTGCACGCTGGACCACCTGGGCGAGTTCGTCTACAGCGTGGAAGAGGCCAACGAGTCGGCAGACTACTGCATCAAAACGCTGGAAGCGATTCACCAATCCGGCGTGGACTGCAACCTGTCGCTGAAAATGACCCAGCTTGGCCTGGACATCAGCCGCGATCTGTGCATGAACAACATGCGGCGGATTTTGGACGCAGCCAAGAAAAACGGCAACATTTTCGTGCGGATTGACATGGAGGACTACGCACACAACGAAGTGACGCTGGAGATTCTGGACGAACTCCTGAAAGACTACGACAACGTGGGCACCGTCATCCAGGCCTACCTGTACAAGTCCAGCGAAGACGTCGAAAAGCTGAAAGAAAAGAAGGTCAACCTGCGACTGGTCAAAGGGGCGTACAAGGAATCGCCGGAAGTGGCTTTCCCGAACAAGGCAGACGTCGATGAAAACTACAAGAAGATCATCAAGCAGCACCTGCTGAACGGCTGCTACGCCGCGATCGCCACGCACGACGACAACATCATTGCCTACGTGAAGCAATTGGAAAAAGAGTACAACATTCCGCGCACGCAGTTTGAGTTCCAGATGCTCTACGGCATTCGTCCGCAGTCCCAGATCGAGCTGGCGCGCGAAGGATATACAATGCGCGTCTACGTGCCGTACGGCAACGACTGGTACGGATACTTCATGCGCCGTCTGGCCGAGCGTCCGGCCAACGTGGCGTTTGTGATCAAAGGGCTGTTCAGCAAGTAAGAAGCGCCAAACGATCCTCGCCTGCCCCGCGTTGGGCGGGCGAGGATGTTTTTTCCCACAGGCATGGTTCAGGAGTCCTTTTACGTTTTGTTGCCGTGTTGTCACCAACCGTGTGACATACGGCCTTTTTTGGTGTAGGCTGGATACAAGCACGACGGGCTGGATGTCCGCGCAGAGAGGAGCGATGTGTGTCGATGGATGGTTTCATAATTGCCGTGAAACCGCCGTATTCGTTTGAACGGCTGCTGAAGAGGCTGGAAACGCACCCGGACCCGCAGATGCAGGTGGAGGCGGAAGCGCGAATGATCCGCCGCGTGTTTCGCGTCGGACAGCGGCCCGTGGTGGCGGCCCTGCATTTTACCGGGGATGTGGAACAACCGGCGATCACATGGCGGACGGATGCAGCCTTGACCGCCAGTGAAAAGATGGCGCTCGAAGCGACGATCCGGCACATGTTCAGTGTCGACGTGGACCTGGAGCCGCTGTACCGGCACATGCGGCAGGATGATGTCCTGCGCCCGCTGACGGAGCGCTTTCGCGGGCTTCGCTTTCTGTTGGACGCCGACTTGTTTCAGTCGATGGTCCGGACGATCATCGGACAGCAGGTGAATCTGCCGTTTGCCGCTGCTTTGACCCGTCGGTTGCTGGAGTTGGCGGGAGAGAAGCTGCAGGACGATCAAGGCCGCACTTATTTTGCTTTTCCCACGGCCGAGGCGGTCGCCCGCCTGGAGCCGGCAGACCTGCGGCCGCTGCAGTTCAGTCAGCGCAAGGCGGAATACATCATCGACTTCGCCCGCGCCGTAGTGGATGGCCGTGTCGATCTGGACAGTTTGTGGAGGATGGAGGACGAGGAGATTTTTGCATATCTCACACCGCTGCGCGGTATCGGCAGATGGACGGTGGAGTGCCTGATGATGTTTGGCATGGGCCGGCCGGATCTGCTCCCCGCGGCCGACATTGGACTGCGCAACGGCATCCAGTTGGTGTACAGCCTGCCGGGCAAGCCGGACGAACAGGAAATCCGCCGGATTGGCGAGAGCTGGGCACCCTGGCGCAGCTATGTGTCGCTTTATGTGTGGGAAGCGGTCGGCGCTGTCAAACGAAAGGAAGATCAGAACGCATGACGCCTCTGGGCGTCTTTTTTTGTCATTATTTGGACTTGAAAAAAACGAACGTAAGGTATATAGTTAACACTCGTGTGATACCTGAGCGTTTCACAGGGACTTTAAAAAATTTCAAAAAATTTCAATTTACCTGAGAGTTGGGGAGGAAAACCATGAGAGAATTAACCCATAGAGAAACCCTGACCATCGGGCTGATGCTGTTTGCCCTGTTCTTCGGAGCGGGCAACATGATCTTCCCGCCGGCCTTGGGGCAAGCCGCGGGTACCCATGCATGGGAGGCCATGGCCGGGTTTATCATCACTGGTGTGGGGTTGCCGCTCCTGGGTGTCATTGCCACCGGGATGAGCGGCGGAAATTTGCAGATGTTGGCAGGCCGGGTTCACCCGGTATTTGGCGCCGTATTTACCGTTGTCGTCTATTTGGCCATCGGGCCGTTTCTGGCGATTCCTCGGACCGGAACGGTTGCCTTCGAGATGGGCGTGCTGCCGTTTCTCCCTGAAAGCGCGAAGACGAGCTGGGCGCCGCTGTTTCTCACTACACTGGTCTATTTTGCTGTCACCTTCTGGCTGAGTTTGCGTCCTTCCAAACTGGTGGACCGCATCGGAAAGGTGCTGACGCCGGCCCTGCTGCTGATCATTGCGGTGATGTTTGTCCAATCGTTCCTGCATCCCATTGGATCAGCGGGCGAGCCTGCCGAAGCGTACCAAACGGCGCCGTTCTTCAAGGGCTTCGTGGAGGGGTATCTCACCCTTGACGCCCTGGCTGCCTTGGTGTTCGGCATCGTTGTCACGTCTGCGATCGAGGACCGCGGCATCACCGGGCGCAAAAAGCTCGGGTGGGCCACCGTCAAGGCGGGAGTGATCGCCGCCACCGGATTGGCGCTGGTCTATCTCGCCCTTGCGTACCTGGGGGTGACCAGCCACTCGCTGGGTCAGTCTGAAAATGGCGGGCAAATCCTGACAACGGTGGTTAAGCACCTGTTTGGCGGGAAGGGACTGCTGCTGCTCGGAGCCGGTGTCATACTCGCCTGCCTGACGACGTCGGTCGGTCTGGTGACCGCCTGCAGCCATTTCTTTTCGGAACGGCTGCCGGGCGTGTCCTACAAAACCATGGCGCTGATCCTGAGCCTGTTCAGCGCGGCAGTGGCCAACGTCGGCTTGACCCAGTTGATTGCCATTTCCGTTCCCGTGCTGCTGATGATCTATCCGATCGCGATTGTGCTGATGCTGCTCTCCTTCCTGCATCGCCTGTTCCGCGGATACTCGGAAGTGTACGTCGGAGCCACCATCGCTACCGCAATTATCAGCATCGTCGATGGGCTCAAACAGTTCGGGCTTTCGCTTGACGGGATCACGTCGGTATTTGCACACCTTCCGCTTTACAACGAAGGCATCGGCTGGCTGCTCCCCGCAGTATGCGGAGCTGCGATCGGCTTCCTCGTGGGATGCGTTCGTCAGCCAGGGGGCGCGAAATACCAGGAAACAACAAGCGGCACACCCTAATGGGGTGTGCCTTCGTTTTTCTCGTACGATTCCGCTTGCTGCAGGTTGGACAGGGCGACGCCGCCAAAGATGAACGCGGCTCCCGCAAAAAAGCCGAGGCCCAGATGCTCGTTCAACAGCAGCCAGCCGAGCAGCGCGCCCACGACTGGCTGGATGAAGAAAAATCCTGCCCCGCTGCCCGCCTGCATCAGCTCAAATCCTTTGTTCCACAGGTAAAACGCCCCCGCCGTGGAGATGATGCCGATGTAGAGCACGCCGGCCCAAATCTCCCAGCCGAACCCCCAGGTGACGGGCGTCACCGACAGTTCCCACACCATCAACGGACTGGTAAAGATGATGCCAAACAAGGCCACGTAAGTCGTCACCGACAGGGATGAGTAGCGGAGCGTCGCCTTTTTGCTCAACACCGTGTACAATCCCCAACTGACCGCTGCCAGCAGCAGAATCAGGTTGCCGATCAGGGACGATTGGGCATCAGCCTCGTCCGGGACGCCGATCACGATCAGCACGCCCACGGTGGCCAGCAGGATGCCGGTCAACTGCCGTCCATTTATCCGTTCCTTCAACAGCCAGACGGCAAACAGGGCGATGAAGGCGGGCGACGCCGAGGTAATCAGCGCTCCCATGTGGGCGGTAGAGAGTTTGGTGCCGACAAACTGGGCGGCAATCGAAATCGTGACGCCGACAAACGCGACGGTCATGATGAGCGGAAAATCCCGTCTCGCAATAAACTCCCGCCGCGCTGCGACAAAGGCGCCCAGTACCACCAGCGCGATGGTGAAGCGGATGATCAGGAGCGTAAACGGCGGAATTACATCCAATACCACTTTGCTGACGACGTATACGCCGCCCCAGATAGCGGCGGCAAGCGTGAGGCACACGCCTCCAATCAACTGCTGTTTCCACTGTGGATTCATCATGTTAGCCCCTCCCGGAAATGTGGTGTGTTGCGTGTCGCGTGCCGGGGGGACATCCGAGGATCGTTCCCGCACCGGCTAGGTGAGGGGAACGCCGGGTACATCGCATTCAAACAGGGTACGTGCCATTGTGTTTCACCTCCCGGAAGATGGGAAAACGTCCGGCTGCCTGCGCACCGGCGCATCACGCCGATCCGGCCGGCGTGCAACCGGTGTGGTAACCAAGCTGTCCCAACGCCCGCCTGACAGGGATCAGGTCCCTTTCAGCGTGCGGTTCCCTCATGTGTCTGTACGCTTTCATTATAAGGAATGTGAGAAGAAAAAACAGCAGAATCCTTCTGAATATTGCGAATGAATATTCACTCAGCGGCGGTCATTCGCTATACTGGAAAAAAGACAGGCGAAGGAAGAGAGGGGCGATGGGGATGCAGCATCTGTTTGATCTGGTCGTTCGTTCGACCGACATCGACGTGATCGGGCACGTCAACAACGCCAAATACCTGGAGTACATGGAGTGGGCCCGGTTTGACTGGATGTTTCAGCAGGGGTTTACGTTGGAGGAGCTGAAGCGGCGGCAGATCATGCCGGTCGTGGTCAGCATCCAGATCAACTACCGCAAGGAACTGCGGATGCTGGAGCAGGTGCAGGTGCGCACTTCCGTGGTGAAAATCGGGGAGAAAAGTTTCGTCATCCGCCAGGAGCTGTACAATCAGCAGGACGAACGGGCGGCAGACGCCGACGTGACGATGGTGATGATCGACACGGTTGCGCGACGCTCGGTCCCGCTGCCGGACGATCTGGCCCGCGCGCTGGCTGAGGCGATGCCGAGCGGGCAGACCAGCAGATAACCAACAACATGGTCAGCCTGACAACAATGGCCTCTCCATTTTACCCGTTTTTCTTCTACAATGGGTAAGATGGGGGCTGTTTTTTTGCGCACAACCGGCGCATCGATGAAACGCTTGCAAAGGAGGAGGGCCATGCCGGACTTTCAGCTGATCTTGTTTGATTTGGACGACACGCTGTTTGATTTTTCAGCTTGCTGGGAAAAGGGCATGCGGCAGACGATCGCATCCCACCCGCTGACGATCGGGCTTGACCCCGATGCCGTGTACGAGGCGCTGCAGCGGCACAGCGACGCCTTGTGGGCGGACATCCGGGAGAAGCGGATCAACTTTGACCAACTGCGCCGCCTGCGGCTGTCGCGCACCCTCGCCGAATTTGGGCGCCGGGGGGAGACAGACCGGCTGGACGACTTTCAGGAGCAGTATGTGGCCGCCTGCATGGCAGCCGTCGTTCCCGACCGCGCCGTTCAGTCGCTGCTGACGCAGCTTGAAGAACGGTACACCCTGGCAATTGTCACCAATGGACCTGCGGACATGGCGTTTGAAAAAATTGAACGCCTGGGGCTCACCCCCCTCTTTCCCGCTGAGAGGGTGTTCGTCTCCGAGCAGATTGGCTGGCACAAGCCGGACCGGCGCATTTTCGCGGCTGTACTTGAGCGCTTGGGGGCTTCCCCGGCGGAAGCGCTGTTCGTCGGGGACAACTGGACAGCTGACATCGCCGGCGCGATGGATGCAGGCCTCTCGGCAGTATGGCTGAATCCCGCCGGCGTGCCGCCTGCTACGGATCACAAGCCCCTCGCTGTGATCAAACGGTTGGAAGAGCTTTGGGAAATTGTCGCCTGAGGGGGGGCAGCGCGCGCATCCTTGAAAATCATTCGATTTTTCGATAGGGTGATAATGATTCTATTTGTTTTTCAGGAGGGTGAGAAATGAGCGTATTGCCCAAGTTTGTTCAAAACAGCGCCGGTTCGTGCTGGCTGACCGAGAACGAACGGGAGAACCTGATGATTCGTTACCGGATTCGTGAAGTGATCCACGAGGAACAGTCAGCGTTTCAGCATGTGATGATTCTCGATTCCTACGATTTTGGCCGGATGCTTGTCTTGGACGGAGTTGTGCAAACAACATCAATGGATGGATTTATTTACAATGAAATGATTGCCCATGTGCCGCTGGCGTTTCATCCCCAGCCTCGCCGCGTTCTGGTGATTGGCGGTGGAGATTGCGGGGCGGCCCGTGAAGTGTGCAAATATCCGGAAGTGGAACAGGTTGATTTGGTGGAGATAGACGAGTGCGTTGTGCAGGTGTGCAAACAGCATCTGCCCGAAGTGTCGGGCGGCTTGTCGGACCCCCGCGTCCGTTTCCTGTATCGCGACGGGGTGGAGTTTGTCCGCGAGATGAAAGATACCTACGACGTGATCATCGTCGATTCGTCCGATCCCATCGGCCCGGCGGAGCAGTTGTTTTCCTATTCGTTTTACGAGCATGTGCAACAGGCGCTGAAAGCGGACGGGCTGATGGTCTGCCAGAGCCAGTCCCCCATCTTTCACGCCGATGTGATGGGGCAGACGTACCGCAACATCAGCCAACTGTTTCCGATCACCCGCATGTACACGGCAGTTGTGCCCACGTACCCGGGAGGCTTGTGGAGCTTTACCCTCGGGTCGAAGACGTACGATCAGCCGGTAGCCGGGCGCGTCTCCGGAAAGGATACGCGGTATGTCGATGAGGGCATCATCCATCAGTGTTTTCATCTGCCGGTCTTTATAAAGCAAACGTTAGGAGAGGGATAATCCCTCTCCTTCGTCATTCCTCGAGAAAAATGCGCTCCAGGGACGGCTCCTCCACGTGGACGCCGTAAATGTCCACGCGGGCCTGCACCAGCGCCCGCACCAGCGCAGCCACGTTCTGGTCGTCGTCCACCTGCAGGGAGAACCGGCCCTCTTCCCACTGAAGATGGCGGCCGATGCGTTCGGCGAAGGCGACCAGCTCGGGCTTCTGTTCTGCGGCCAATTGGGAGTGGCGGACACGGACGGTGCGCCAGGAGCGATGCGCCGCCTGCAGTTCGGCCAGACTGCCCAGGGAGGCAATCTTCCCCGCCTTCATGATCGCGATCCGCGTACAGATTTTTTCCACCTCATGCAGGTTGTGCGAGGTCATGAATATGGTTTTTCCCTGCTTGTGCAGCCTGAGCAGCAGTTGCTGAATCTGCAGCGCCGACTCCACGTCCACGCCGGAGGTCGGCTCGTCGAGAAACAGCAGCTCCGGATCGCCCGCCAGCGCCTGGGCGATGCCCAGCTTTTTCTTCATCCCGAAGGAAAACGTCTTTGCCTTTCGTCCGGCATGTTCCGCCAGACCGACGTCCTCCAGGATGCGCTCGCACTCCTTTTTGCTGAGACGGATGCCTTTGACCCGTGCCAGATAGCGCAGGTGGTCCAGAGCCGTCAGCGAGTCGTAAAAGGTGGAGTAGTCGGGCAGGACGCCGATCCGCCGCTTCCAGTCATCCGGCTGGCCGACGCCGTCAAACATGCGGATCGTACCGGAAGTGGGGCGGATAATGCCCGTCAGCATGTTGATGAACGTCGACTTGCCAGCCCCGTTTTTTCCCAAAAACCCGAAGATTTCGCCGGCGTTTACGGACAGGGTGACGCCGTCGACGACCGTTCGCTCGCCAAAACGCTTGGTCAACTGGTTGGTTTCCACGAGTGCCACTAGCAATCCCTCCGTTGAAACAGATAGACGGACGCACTGAGAAAGAGCAGTGCGTACAGCCAGATGACGCCGGTGAACGCGCCCCCTTTTTCGATGTAGAAGTAGGGGGTCAGATAGCCGATCCACTTCGCCGTGGCATGGGAGGAGACGAGCGTCCAGAGGCCGAGAAAGGGCAGTCCCAACCCCAGGACGATCCCCGCAAACATCGTGTAGCTGGGGCGCGGCACCGCGATGGACATCAACAGCGCGAGGGACGTGCTGTACACCAACAGCGTCATGCACTGCCACAGCGTGTTGGCGTCAAACGTGCGGACGGAGGCGAACAGGACGCCAAACGTGACCAGCATGCAGCACGTCCAGAACAGCAGGACACCGAACCATTTGCCGAGCACGATGCTCGCCCGCGAGGTACGGGTAAGCAAAAACCGGATCGTCCGGCTGGACAGTTCCCGGTTCATGATGTCATGGGACAGGCCAAACACAAACAGCGGCCCGAAAAGCATCACCAGCACGAACACGCCCAGCGCATGTCCGTGCGCCAGCTCCTTTTCCGAGAATATGTCTGCTACCTGATTGACCAGATCGGAGACCCAATAGGAGATCCCGACGATCACAGCGACGGTAATGAGCGACTTCACGCTCCGCAACAGACGGGTACACTCTTGAAAGCAAACTGCCCACATGTTGATTCCTCTCCTTTCACGATTCAGTGTAAAAGGAGAGCCTTATTTCTCCCCAATCGCTTCCTTATCGTTTTCTTAAACATGCCGGTCGTCACCCGCCCGCGCTCAATCACGTGGTATGATGAAAACACAAGGAGGGAACGGCTGTGGAACACCAAGCGCACATATTGCTGGTCGATGATGAAGAAGCGATTTTGCAGATGCTCAAAACCGTGCTTGAAAAAGAGGGGTTCCGCAACGTGGACACCTGCACGCGTGCGGAAGAGGCCATCCGGCTCATCGAGAAGAAGGCTTACGACCTGCTGATTCTGGACGTGATGCTGCCGGATAGGAGCGGGTTTGAGCTGTGCACCGCGATACGGCAGCGAACGCAGGCGCCGATTTTTTTCCTGACCGCCCGCGACTCCGATTATGACAAGCTGAGCGGCTTTGCGTACGGAGCGGACGATTACATCACCAAGCCGTTTCATCCGCTGGAAGTGGTGGCGCGGATGAAGGCACACCTGCGCCGGACGCTGTCCCAGTCCAGGGAGCAGCCATACGATTCCGGCCGCGTATACGATTTCGGCCGGTTTCAGGTAAACGTCGCGGCGGCCGAACTGATCGTCGACGGCAAGCAGGTGGAATGCTCCGCCCAGGTCTTTCGCCTGCTGCTCTTTTTTTGTGAGCGTCCCAACCGCGTCCTCACCAAGCAACAGATATACGAGCACGTCTGGAACGAGTACGGCTTCTTTGACGAAAACACGGTCATGGTCCACATTCACAAGCTGCGGCAGAAAATTGAAGAAAATCCGAGCCAGCCGAAATACTTGGTCACGGTAAGAGGCTTGGGCTACAAACTGGTGGCTGACGGGAGGAAGCGATGAGGCTGCGCCGCAAAATGATCGTCCATCACTTCCGCCAGCTGCTCCTGTTTTTTGTGGTGCTGATCGTCGTGCTGGTGATCTCGCTCGCATTGTTAGGCTACCAGCTCACAAAAAGGGAAATGGCAACCGATTTAAGCCTCCTCAGCGCCAGCGACTTGTCCTTGTTCTTCATTGCTGTGGACAAAAATGGCGTCCGCGTCGACGAGGACGTGGAGCACAGCGTAAAAAATCAAAACGGCTGGCTGCAGGTCATCGACAGAAACGGCGAAGCGGTCTACGCCTACAACTGTCCGCCTGATGTGCCGCGCCGGTACACGCCGGGCGAACTGGTGGGGCTTGCTCAGCCCGAAAGCGGCTTTCCGCATCACACCCGTATCTGGACGATCCGGTCGGGAGAGGAGAGCTATTTGGTGCTGTACGGCACCCCGGCGCCGGAGGTTCGGCTGCTGCATCTGGTGCTGCCGCGGGAGGCCGGTGAAAATGCTGTCTCCCGTCCGGCGCCAGGGAGCGAAGTGCAGGAGGCGTTTCGCCAACACAACGCCTGGCTGGCCGTGTACGACAGACAGGGGAGCCTTGTGGAGCAGTGGAACAATCCGCAGGCGGCCAAACGGCTGGAGGCGGCTGAGATACTGCAGGCGGAACAGGAGCGGAGAAGCCGGCCGGTCAATATCATCAGCCGCTACGATGAGGCTACCGGCCGCACGTTTGTTGTCGGCGTCCCCAATCCGCTCTACCGCCCCGGCACCTCCGCCGCCGAGAACAGCGATCGCCTGGTGCAGGAGGCGTTGTTAAAAATCGTGCTGATCCTGGTGCTGGTTGTGCTCGCAGCTGCTCTGTGGTACGGGCGCAGGGTGGGTCAGCCGCTCTTGCACATGATGAACTGGCTGGAACAGTTGGCAAACGGACGCTATCAAGAACCGACAGGCCGAAACGGCAGGCTCGTGGGCACCACACGCAGGGGCAGGCGGAAGAAGTCGTTTGCCGTGTTTCAGGACATCTTTGACGCTCTGCAGCATTTGACGGTCGTCCTGAGCGACAGCGAACGGCGGAGAAAGGACATGGAACGGACCCGGGAAGAGTGGATCACCGGCCTGTCCCACGATTTGAAGACGCCGCTCAGTTCCATTTACGGCTACGCGGCCATCCTGGAATCGGACCAGTACGAATGGGGGCCCGGCGAGATTCGCCGGTTCGGCGGGATTATTCGGGAAAAGGCCGACTACATGACCGGGTTGATCGAGGATTTGAACCTGACGTACCGGCTGAAGAACAACGCCCTGCCGATGGTGAAGAAAACAGCGGAGATCGTGGAACAGGTGCGGCGCATCGTCGTCGATACGGTCAACGACCCCGGGGCGGAGCGGCACGTCATCCGCTTTCAACCGGAGGTGGCGTCGCTGTTGGGGCAGGTGGACGGCAAATGGTTCCGGCGGATCGTCGCCAACGTCCTGGCCAACGCGGTGAAGCATACGCCGCCCGGAACCAACGTGCTGGTGTCAGTCGGACCAAACAGCGGCGGCGGGTTTGTCGTGAAGGTGGCAGACGACGGCCCGGGAATGGACGAAGAGACGAAGGAAAACCTGTTTGAACGGTACTACCGGGGAGGTCACACGCAGGAAGACGCCAGCGGGTCCGGCCTGGGCATGGCGATTGCCAAGCAGTTGGTGCTGGCGCACGGTGGAAAGATACGCGTCGAGAGCGAACCGGGCAGGGGGACGACAGTGGCGATGCTGTTTCCGCCCGCCGATGATCTGAAGGAACGGGACGAGGTGAAACAGGAGCGGGTGATCCGCTCTGGATGCTGAATCTGTCTCCGCAGGCATTGGAACAGGCGAGCCGGGTGGTGTCGATGCTGCCGCAGAAGACGGGCGGACTTACAAATCAAATTATAAAGAATACAAGACAGGAAAAAACGAAAACCGTGCCCCTCTGCACCAGCAGGCACGGTTTTCCTGTCAAACGGTTAGTGAATATCCCTCTTTTTAAACTGCCCGCCGCGAACGTCGTGAATGTTGCCGACGGCGAGAAATGCGCCGGGGTCCACTTCCTCGACAATCAGCTTCAGCTTGGCTTCCTCCAGGCGAGTGATGATGCAGAACACCACTTTTTTGTCGTCGCCGGTATATCCGCCTTCTCCGCGGAGGTACGTTACACCCCGTCCCAGCCGGGCGACGATGGCGTCTCCAATTTCCTTGTAGTTGTCGCTGATGATCCAGACCGATTTGGAGCCTTCAAACCCTTCAATCGTCAAATCAATCATCTTAAAGGCGATGTAGTACGCCATCAGCGAATACATGGCACGGTCCCAGCCGAACACGAAACCGGCGCTTCCGAGAATAAACACGTTGAAGAACATGACGATCTCACCGACGGAAAACGGTGTCTTTTTGTTAAACAGGATCGCCACAATCTCCGTGCCGTCCAACGATCCTCCGTAGCGGATGACCAAGCCCACACCAATGCCGAGAATGATGCCGCCAAATACGGTTGCCAGGAGCGGGTCTTCCGTCAACGGACGAACGTCGTGCAGCATCGTGGTTCCTATCGACATGGCTGTAACGCCCAACAGCGTTGAAATTGCAAACGTTTTTCCGATTTGTTTATAGCCGACGATCAAAAACGGCAGATTGAGCAGGAACAGGAACAACCCGAGCGTCCAGCCTGTCAAGTGGGACAAGATGATAGATATCCCGACTATTCCACCGTCAATGATGTGATTTGGGACCAGAAAGATTTCCAGCCCGACGGAGACGAGGCCAGACCCGATCAGGATGAACAGCGCCCTCTTGAGCAGTTTGCCGAGGGTCAATTTTTTATGAGTGGCATGTTGTTTGAGCGTTTCTTCCATTCATTCCCCTCCTACGATAATAATTATGTTTTTATTATACCATTAACTGTCCAATCGCTTGCGCATTTTCAGATATGTTCAGAATAGAAAAAATAGACGGAGACACGATCTTTTCTCCGTCAGCCTGCGAATGGATACAAGCACACCTTGACAAAATTATAGACAAAACAATAAAATGTCTATAAAAATATAAACAAAACAAGGGTGTGTTTGTGTGATTGGCGTATCGGAACTGTTTTGGAACGCCTCGTTGGAGGAATTGAAACGCGGGTACATTCTGCAGGACGACCATGTTGTATGCCTGCTTTGCGGCAAGCGGCTGGAGAAAGGCGTCGTCTATCCGGCTGACGGCGTTTTCTATGAAGCGGAGCGGTATATGCGCGTTCACATTGAACAGGCGCATCAGTCCGTGTTTGACTACCTGATCCGGCTGGACAAAAAGCTGACCGGCCTGACGGACCATCAAAACCGTCTGCTGCGCCTGTTTTACCAGGGAAATAGCGACGCGGACGTGCAGAAGGAGCTGGGCATCGGCAGCGCTTCCACGATCCGGAATCACCGCTTTGCCTTGAAGGAGAAGGAGCGTCAGGCCAAGGTGTTTTTGACGTTGATGGAGCTGTTGAAAGAACGGGACAAGTACGCGCCGACCTTCATTGATGTGCATCACACCGCCAGAATGGTGGACGATCGGTACAATGTGACGCTGGACGAGTACGACAAGTTATTGAAAAAGTACTTCCCGGCAGGAACCGATGGATCATTGAAGACTTTCCCCTCGAAGGAAAAACACAGACTGGTGGTGCTGCGGGAAATCGCCAAGCGGTTTCAGCCTGAGCGCATCTACACGGAAAAAGAAGTCAATCAGATCTTGCAGGCGGTGTATGACGACTACGTTACCGTCAGACGGTATTTGATCGACTACGGGTTTCTGGATCGAAAGGACGACGGCAGCCAATACTGGCTGAAAGCGTGATTTTGAGGGAAAGGAAGAGATACCGATGGATCGACGAGCGGAACTGAAACAACTGTACAAGGAAATGAAGACTGAGGCGGGTGTCTACCGGATTACCAACCGACAAAACGGGAAAGTGTTCATCGGCAGCACCATGAACCTGAAGACCATAAACGGCACGCAATTCCAGCTGAATTACGGCAGTCACAAAAACAGTAAGCTGCAGCAGGAGTGGAACGAATACGGGAAAGACGCCTTTGACATTGAGGTGGTGGAGCGCCTGGAAGTGAAGCAGGACAAATACCAGGAGACCAAGGACAAGCTGAAAAAGCTGGAGGAAACCTGGATGGAAAAGCTGCAGCCGTTTGGCGAACGGGGCTATCACTAGGGGGGCGGCAACCGCCGTTCCCGTCAAAAAACAAGGATCGTTGCGGGATGTCCGCACGATCCTTGTTGATTTTTCCGCAGGTTGTCTACAGAGGCACTATGTGTGTCAGCAAAGCCGTCGGCTGCAGGTGACGTGAACCGCGCCGCTTCGGCTCTTGGCCCGTTGTTACGGGGTTTGCGCCGCATAGTACTGTTTCAGGCTGGAACCCACCCCTGCGGTATTGTTCAGAAGCGTTTTGGCGCTGAAAAAGATGCTGCCTTTTACCTGGGGATACGCCTTGTTGAGTTGGAGCTGCTTGATCAGCGCATCGCTGGTCGCCCAGTCGGTCGTGTTGCTGCCCACGCGGTACGCGGCGTGACCGATGTAGAGTTTGACGGGGGTGCCGTTTGTTTCCGCCGCCCACCAGTGGACGAGCTTGTCGTACGCGGCCGGCTTGTACCCGATGCTCCAGTAGAGCTGAGGCGCTACGTAATCGAGCCAGCCGCTGCGAATCCACGTGCGGACGTCGGCGTACAGGTTGTCGTAGGAGCTTTGGCCGTTCGTGTCCGAACCGGTGGGGTCGTCCTTCGCGTTGCGCCAGATGCCGAACGGGCTAATCCCGAACTCCACCTGCGGCTTTACGCGTTTAATCGACTGGTACAGGTCGCGGACGAAGGTGTTGATGTTGTCGCGGCGCCAATCGCCTTTATTGGCAAATCTCCCTTGATTGTAGGCGGCATACGTCGCATCGTCCTTAAACGCTTCCTGCCCGTACGGATAAAAATAATCGTCCAGGTGCACGCCGTCAACATCGTACTTGTTCACCACTTCCAGAATGGTGGCGATCACGTGCTGCCTCACTTCCGGAATGCCCGGGTTGAAGATCAGTTGGTTATTGTGAGGCACGACCCAATTCGGATGCAGTCTGGCGGGGTGATTTGCCGCCAGTTTTCCCGGATCTTTGTTCGTGCTGGCCCGGAACGGGTTGAACCAGGCGTGAAACGCCATGCCGCGCTTATGCGTTTCTTCGATCATGAAGGCGAGCGGATCATAGCCCGGGTGTTTTCCCTGCGTGCCGGTCAGCCATTTGGACCAGGGAACGAGAGCGGAAGGGTAGATGGCGTCCGATTCCGCTCTCACCTGGACGATGATGGCGTTCATGCCGGTCGCTTTCAGCTCGTCCAGCAAGCGTATGTACTCCTGTTTTTGCGCGTCGATGCTCAGGCCCTGTTTCGACGGCCAGTCGATGTTGTACACCGTGCTCACCCATGCGGCGCGCATCTCCTGCTGGGACTGGTTCACAGGGGTGCTGCTCCCCTCGGCACCGGCGTTCGGATTGATGACAGGTTGCGGAGCCGTTCCATTGACGATGTCCGGCGGGACTGTCGGGGGAATCGATTGGCCGACGGCAGCATTGGCGGTCACCCCTGTGCTCGTCTGCGGCTGAGCTGCCGTTGCGATCGGCTGCAGCCCAAACAGCAGGAGGAGCAGACTCATCAGCAAGCGGTATCGTTTCAATTCACAATCCTCCTTATTGCGTGAAAAATGTTCCCGTACAAGATCTGCCGTGTAGGCGGAAGAAATCTACCAATCTAGTAGACGTTTGAGAGAGACATTCGTTGCTTTCGGACTGCAAAAAACGGCAAAGATGGGTCTTGTGTCCTATGGTGATCGTTTCCTGGTTCGGCACATGTTTCACGGAAGACTTGATGGCGTTGATCGTACCGCTGGCCGAGCACATCGTTTTTGGCAAACAACTTTACAGGAAGACGAGATAGCGATAACGTTGAGGAAGAGTGTGAACGTGCATGAAGGTTGGAAGGATATACGCATCATGAATGAGGAGAGATCAGAGAGATGAAGATGGACCCGCAAACGGGATCGCTCGAAGGTATCGGTCACGAACGGCGGAAAGCGGACATGCGCGTGCTCGTGATGACCGCTGTTCCGGCAGAGAGAGACGTGGTCTTGCGCGGACTGCGCGGCGACCGCCGCTTTGACGTGCTGGCAGGGGGCGTCGGCGCGGCGGCAGCGGCAGCCAGTACGGCGCGGGCCCTGGCTGTTGGCCCGTACGACCTGGTCGTGTCTGCCGGCATCGGCGGCGGTTTTACGGGACGGGCGGAAGTGGGCTCCCTGGTGGTGGCGAACGAGATTATCGCCGCAGACCTGGGGGCGGAGACTCCGGACGGCTTCTTGAGCGTGGACGAGCTGGGATTCGGTTCTGCCCGCATCCAGGTCCCCGCTGAGTGGGCGGCCCGTGTGACCGAGGCGCTGCGCGAGGCGGGGCTGCCCGTCAGCACCGGCCCCGTCCTGACGGTAACGACTGTGACAGGCACCGCTGAGACCGCTCGTACATTGGGCGTGCGTGTGCCCGGGGCGGCTGCTGAAGCGATGGAGGGCTATGGCGTGGCTGTTGCCGCCCGTCAATGCGGCCTCCCCGTCCTGGAGGTCCGTGCCATTTCCAACCCGGTCGGACCGCGTGACCGTGCCTCCTGGCGCATCGCGGAGGCGCTGAACGCATTGGAGGCAGCAAGCTCAGTATTCCTGGAGGTGCTACGATGAGAATTGCCTTTTCGCCTTGTCCCAACGACACGTTTGTATTCCACGCCTGGGTGCACGGCCTGATCCCCGGCGCACCCAAGCTGGATGTCACATACGCCGACATCGACATTACCAACGGCCTGGCAGCGGCACCCAACGGGCCGGACGTACTCAAGATTTCGTATGCAGCCCTGCCGTGGGTGCTCAACGAGTACGCGCTGCTCCCGTGCGGAGGGGCGTTGGGCCGGGGGTGCGGACCGCTGGTGCTGACCAAGACTGGCAGCAACGATCCGGGGGTGCTGTCCGGTCGTCGCGTGGCGGTCCCCAGCGAACGCTCAACCGCCTACCTCCTGTTCCGCCTGTGGGCCGCCCGCAACGTGCCGGGAGGTGTTGGCGAGATCGTAGTGATGCCCTTTCACGAAATCATGCCGGCGGTGCGTGACGGCTTGATCGACGCCGGATTGGTCATCCACGAGGCGCGTTTTACGTACCCCTCGTACGGACTCAGCCTATTGGCCGACATGGGAAGCTGGTGGGAAGAAGATACCGGCCTGCCGATTCCGCTGGGGGCGATCATCGCTCGCCGTTCGCTCGATCAAAAGGCCATCGCCGGCTGGATCCGCGCGTCAGTCGAATACGCATGGGCTCACCCGGAAGCGTCGCGTGAGTACGTGCTGCACCACGCGCAAGAGATGGACCCCGATGTGGCGAAAGCGCACATCAACCTGTACGTAAACGAGTTTACCGCCGACCTGGGCGAAGAAGGGTATGAGGCGGTCACCGCTCTGCTCACGCGGGCAGCGGCGGAAGGTCTTGTGCCGGAGGTGGACCCGGCCAAGCTGCGCTGACACGGCCGGTGAATCATGAGACGCAAAAAAGGGGCTATTAGGCCCTTTTTTTGCGTCTGGCCATGCGGGCCCCCCTGCTTTACACGAAAAAATGGGAGCCTGTGTTGCACATGCTCCCGTTCGTGGTTCTGCATTCTGTTTCACATTCACTTTCAAACCGGCTTTTTCCACTTCAATATATTCTTTCTCCCACTTTTTGGCTTTCGCGCTGATATCTGGTGAAGTGCCTCTAGGGCGTCGGATTCGGTCTCCTTGAATAAGACCATGTTTCCCTGATTGGATTCGTACATGAAGGCGTTCAGGCTGTTGCTTTGGTAGCTGCTGAAATCACCGACGATCGCGACTTTCATCTGGTAGTTGGTAAAACACAGGGTCTAGTGAAAGCCACTCCAGCGATGGTGCGGCCCGTTCGTTTAACACAGTTACTTCTGTACCAGTTGAATAAGGTTGCCGCATGTATCGTCGAAGACGGCGATTGTGACGTCACCGACTTTGGTCGGCTCCTTCGTAAACTTCACGCCCTGTTCCACCAATCGATTGTATTCTTTCTGAATATCTGCAACGCCAAACATGGTTGCAGGGATGCCATCGGCATAGATCTTCTGCTGATACGCTTTGGCGGCAGGATGGTCATTTGGCTCGAGCAACAGCTCGGTACCGTCTTGCTGATCGGGAGAAACAAGCGTGATCCACCTGAATTTCCCCATGGGAACGTCCTGCTTTTTGACAAACCCCAGTGTTTCTGTATAAAACTGCAATGCCTTCTCTTGATCGTCAACCAATACACTCGTAATAATGATGTTCAACATCTGGCAGCCTCCTGATTATGACGTTGGTACTATCTTAACAATCTGGCTTCAAACAGACAAATCCATACAGTGCCACACGTTCCACGCAGCTCGAAAGGAGCAAATGAATCGCTGTTATTCAGCAGGATTTTCGCATATCCCCACAAACAGCAGGCTGCCGTTTGGTGCCGTAATCCCGTAGATAAAGGGCCGGTCAAGAATCATTTCTGCCCGGCTTTCCGGCGGCCTGGAACCGGCATAGGCGATCAGCGTATAGGCGGACGCTTCCACGCCGTTTTCGTCAATCGCGATATGTGTTCCTTGAAGGACTCTGGAAAAAAATGCTGTGTAATCGGTAATACCGCTAAAGTCTGCCCTGGGTGTGAAGGCTGAAATCACGCCAAGTTTTTTGAGAACGTTGGCCAGGTCAAGGTTTGACTGAAAGCTGAATTTGGGGATTTTCCAGACGATTTGCCCATGGCTGTCCTCGCCTTCTTCAAACGCCTTCCGCATTTGCTCGGGGTATGAAAGCAGCTCGTAAGGGGATACCCCGCGATCCGGCAGGATAAATACCATTTGTCCCCCATTTTTGAGCCCCAGGCCGGCGCGAGTAAACCCCTTTCCTTTTGCATAGCTCCCGGTCCCAAACGTCTGATTCATAAACTCGACGTGTACATCATGACCATCTGCGAGGTGGAACACATCCACGGCTGTTTTCTCTTTATCAAATTGATCAACCCATTCGTCATAGAAGTATACGGTATTCAGGATTGACAGGATTTGATCCGCACTCGTTTCCAGCCTGGGAGACAGTGTACCGTTCGTATTGGCTGATATCCAGGCAGCCATCGCTTTTCCGGCTTCTTCCTTGGCAAAGTCGACAATGTGGGAACTTGCATAGAAATGTTCTGCTGCGTGTTTTACAAAGTCATGTTTGATTTGAACCGGTTTCCCATCGTGTTCTTGATTCATCCAGATGGAATTGGCGATTTTCAGCTTGCCGATGTCATTGTCCCTGTAAAGCGTGCGGTATAAATTTCCTGACTGTTCCAAAAGAATTGCCGGATCGGAAACACCCAATACATGAAGCAATTGTGCCTGTGTCTCGTTCTTAGCACCGGATGCGGCAAGCGACAGCGCAAAGTAGAGCGAGAGAGGGGAGTAATTTACGTTTTTGCCGCCGTTATTCAGGATATGGGGGCTAGTCTTATACGAGAATTCGTTGATGGCCTCAATAAAATCATCCGCAACAGGATTTTGCTCGCGAACCTCACTCCATGTGTCATGGTCGTCAAAGGCATAAGCCTTGGGATAAACGACATCCAAGATGGCGCCTGTATGAGGCTGTTCACTGCCTGGTTTGGGAACCAAAAGACTAATGCCAACCAGCAATGCGACACAAGCCGTGAGAGCCGCCCATTTATACCAGGCGGGTTTTCTTTTTTTCATGCACAGTACCACTCCTTTCTTTTTTCATTGCCGTCTTTCCATGAATGCCGACAGCGGTGTAAGGTTTGAAAATATAGCATTTTTTGGCAGATGATTGTTTATTATACCCCATGATTTATGTATACTGTAGAAAACTTACTTTTTAAGAGAAAGGGAGTGTCCGCACTCAAAATAGAGATCGCGAACATGCGAGTCATCACGGTAAACAATCCAACATGACGAGGTGTTGCTGTAATGAGCGGAAAAATTACCAGAACAAATCCCGCAACTGTCCCGGCGCCAGTTGGGAAGTACACGCACATCACCAAAATCCCGAGAGGTGCCGAACTGTTTGTGGCATCAGGACAAATCGGCGTAACCCCTCAAGGGGAGATACCAGCGGCTTTGAATGAGCAGGTGGTTCATACATTTGCCAATATCAAGGCAATTCTGGAATCGGAAAACTTGACAAGCGAACATATTATTAAAGTGAATATCTGGGCCACGGAAAAACTTGATTGGGATTTCTTCTACGCCGAGTGGGACAAGTTATTCGGAAATGACTATCCTGCGATGACCGTTGGCTATATTACTGCACTGGGCTTGCCTGAAATTAAAATTGAAATCGAAATATGGGCTGCCAGAGTATAGCAACCGCTCGCTCATGCAAAAAGCGGAAGAGCGGGCAAAACAGGAAGGCCGCTCGCTTTTGGTGCTCGACACGCGGGAAGGAGATCGGTCCAATTACCTCTATACGTCGATCGGTTTTGTCGAAGCGGGACGAATCCCTCGATACGCCCAATCAGCAAACGGGGAACTCCATGCAACCGTTATTTAATATAAAACGTTGTAATTACAGCAAAAAGACACGGAACAGCAATTCCGTGTCTCCGTGTGCAGACAAAGTCCATGGCGTATGGGTGGTAGGGACTGCTCGCTCTCTTGACGCCCCGCAAAGAAGCAGATCGCGTCCGCACCAAAACGCGACGCGGGCAGGGGGCAAACAGCCCCTTGGTTTCAGGGGTGTCAGAAAAACAACGGACTTACTCTTTTGCCCCTCTCAAAGTAAGCAACACCACACTCTCCACATGACTTGTATGCGGAAACATATCCAACGGCTGGACGCTGACAAGTTCGTAGCGGGCCAGCAGCTTCGCCACGTCTTTGCCCAGAGTGGACGGATTGCAGGAGACGTAGACGATCCGCTGCGGCTGCACCTCCAGGAGGGAGCGGATCAGGGCGTCGTCCAGTCCGGTGCGGGGCGGGTCAACCACGACCACGTCCGGTTTTACGCCCTGCTTGGCCCACTTCGGCATCAGCACCTCGGCGCGGCCGACGTGGAAGGTGGCGTTGGCGGCCCCGTTTTTCTCGGCGTTGCGGCGGGCATCCTCGACTGCATCGGGAATCAATTCGATGCCCCGGACTTCCCGGGCGTACGGCGCCAGCCAGAGGGCGATTGTCCCCGTGCCGCAGTAGAGGTCCAGCACCAGTTCGCTGCCGGTCAGCCCGGCGGCTTTTTTCACTTCCTCGTACAGCTTGCGCGTCTGCTCCGGGTTCAGCTGGAAAAAGGCGCGGGCCGACAGGTCAAACGACAGCTCCCCCAACTGCTCCGCGATCGACGGTTTTCCCCAGAGCTGGCGGGTGGAGTCGCCGAAGATCAGCGACGTCTTTTTTCGATTGACGTTCTGCACGATGCTGACCAGGCCGGGCAGACGGGTGCGCAGTTCCAGGATCAGTTCCTTGACGCGCGGAAACTCCTCGGTCGCCGTCACCAGCGTGAGCTGCGTCTCGCCTGTGGCAAAGGCCACGCGGGCGACGATGGTGCGGATGACACCGGTCCGTTTTCGTTCATCGTACGCGGGAATGCCCAGCTCCTCCATGATCTGCCGCGCCGTGCGGACGATCTCGTTCGTCGCCTCGTGCTGCACGCGGCATTCCTCCAGGTCAACGAGGCGGTGGCTGCCGGTCTGGTACAGGCCGGCCACCAGCCGGCCGTTCTGCCGTCCTACCTGAAACTGCGCCTTGTTGCGGTAGCCCCAGGGGTTGTCCATGCCGATCGTCTCCGCCACCGGCGGATTCTCCAGCCGGGCGTACTTGCGCAGCGATTCGATCACCAGCTCCCGCTTGCTGGCCAATTGGGCCTGGTAATCCATGTGCTGCAGGCTGCAGCCGCCGCATTCCTCATAGACCGGACAGGGCGGCTCGACCCGCGCAGGGGAGCGCTCCACCACGCGCACCAGTTTGGCGATGGCGTACGTTTCCTTGACGTCTGTCACTTCGGCGTGCACCACCTCCCCGGGCAAGGCCTTATCCACAAAGACGATTTTTCGTTTGTAATAGCCGATGCCTTCGCCGTTGATGCCGAGACTTTTGATCGTCAGAGTCATCTGCTGGCCGATGCGAATGGCGTCTTCCTTTTGCGACGATTTGTTCATGCGTGCCGATCTCCTTCACAGGTGGTTGTCCCTTCATTATACCGCTGCCTGGACCTGTGCCAAAATGAATTCGCTCCACACCTGCTTTTCCGGCAGAATTTTTCCGTCCCGTTTTTGTCATCACAATCCGAAGGGACAGCGCCGCCAATCTGACCATGATGCGGCTTTCTCCCTTGTCCCGTTTTTTGCTATAATAGGGCAGAAAAAAACGAGGGAGTTGTGACGAAAGATGCAAGAGCTGTTTGACAAAATGAAGGAATATCTGAACATGGATACGGAGATTTCCTTTGAAGAGTTTGACGGATACTATAAGAAAGTGGTTGCGTTTCTGAACGACAACTGGACCAGTTTGAACGAGGACGAGACGCTGCACATGCTGTTCATCCTCGACAACCTGAAGTCCAACGGCGAGGATCGCGCCAAGCGCAGGGAAAAAGAGGCGAAAAAGTACGCCAAGATGGCACAGCGCTCGGAAATCTGGGCTACTGCGCTGATCAAGCGTCTGCGCGACGCCGGCATGAGCGATGAGGAGATCGGCAAGCGCTACGAAGCGATCTACGAAGCGGTGTAACTATCTTAGCAAAACCAAGTGGGGACGGCGGACCCCGCTTTTTTATTTGGCGGGGGAAGTGGCAAAGCATTGACAATGCATGGCAAAATGACTATAATTTCTTACTAATTTAAATAGTTCTTTTTGGTTGAACAGCGCGGAAAAGGACGAGTAAAAACAGAAGCGGCGCACAGAGAGCTGTCCCTCGTGCTGAAAGGACAGCCGCTGGCCTGTTTTGAATATCACCTTGGAGCTGTGCCTTGGAAAGAACGGGATCGCCGATTTGAGTACAGGGCAACGGTCACGCCCCCGTTACCGGGCGGGAGTTCTGCTCAGGGGAACTCGCCGAGTCTGTTTTTCGCGAGGAAAGCAGAGAAGCTGAGTGGTACCGCGATGCCCTCGCCTCAGCCAGTCGTGCGCGATGCGCCGAAGGCTGGAGGCGGGGGCTTTTTGCATGTTCCGCGCTGCCGATATCACCATCAGGGGGAGGAGCTAAAAACACATGCCTGCTGTCAACATGGAAGACATCATCGTCGCCAACCATTTGCTCAAAGACGTAATCGAGAAAACGCCGCTGCAGCGAAACAAGCTCCTGTCCGAGCGGTATGGCTGCAACGTCTACTTGAAGCGGGAAGATTTGCAGGTAGTGCGCTCGTTCAAAATTCGCGGTGCCTACAACCTGATCCGCCACCTTTCGGATGAAGAGCGGCAAAGGGGAGTGGTCTGCGCCAGCGCCGGAAACCACGCGCAGGGCGTGGCCTACTCCTGCCGGCTGCTGCAGATTCGCGGCCATATTTTCATGCCGGCTACGACGCCGCGGCAGAAAGTGTCGCAGGTCAAGCTGTTCGGAGGTGAGTATGTCGACGTAGTGCTGGTCGGCGACACGTTTGACGATTCGTTTGCGGAGGCGATGGCCTACTGTCTGGAACAGAACATGACGTTTGTCCATCCGTTTGACGATCCGCTGGTGATTGCCGGACAGGGAACGGTCGGCGCGGAAATCATGAACGATATGGCGGAGCCGATCGATTACCTGTTTGTGAGCATCGGCGGCGGGGGACTGGCTGCGGGTGTCGGCACGTACGTGAAGGGAGTCAGTCCGTCCACCCGCATTATCGGGGTGGAACCGGCCGGCGCTCCCTCGATGACGGAGGCGCTGGCCCGGGGAGACGTCGTCACGCTGGAGGAGATCGACAAGTTCGTGGACGGGGCGGCGGTCAAACAGGTGGGACAGCTCACCCGCGAAATCTGCAAAGAGATCGTGGACGACATCGTGCTGGTGCCGGAAGGAAAAGTATGCACCACGATTTTGGAACTGTACAACGAGAACGCCATCGTCGTCGAACCGGCCGGGGCCCTGCCGATTGCCGCGCTTGACGCCTGCCGCGAGCAGATTGCAGGGAAAAACGTCGTCTGCGTCATCAGCGGGGGCAACAATGACATCGACCGGATGCAGGAAATCAAGGAGCGTTCCCTGCTGTATGAAGGCTTGAAACATTACTTCATCATCAATTTTCCGCAGCGGGCCGGAGCGCTGCGCGAGTTTATCGACAAAGTGCTGGGGCCGCACGATGACATCGTCCGTTTCGAGTACACGAAAAAGAACAACAAGGATAACGGGCCGGCACTTGTCGGAATCGAGCTGAAGTGCAGAGAGGACTATCAGCCGTTGGTGGACCGGATGAATAAGCATGGCATTCGCTACGTGGAGGTAACCAAGGACCCGACACTGTTTAACCTGCTGATCTGATCAAAACATGTCCAGGGTGCGCTTGTGTTGTAAAACAGCGCGGAAAAATCAAAAAAGTATTAATACAGCGAAAGCAGGAGAAACGGACAGAAAACAGAAGCAAGCGAGCGAAAATGCGCCGTAATGTTTTATAACAACGTTTTATAAAACAACCTCTGTTATAATACAATAACCTCAACGAACACGTCGGGAGGTTATAATCATGACGCCGATCGCCACCTTTTTCCGCAATCTGGAAGCCAAATGTTGCACCGTGTGCGGCCAAGCGATGACAGAGCAGGCTGAATCCTACATGACCGAGTGCTTTGACTGCCAGGAAAAAATAGCGAAGGATGCCTACCTGCGCCATTACAACAAGCGGTAAGCATCCATCCGTTTAAGAGAGGAGAGCCGCCAGGGCAGCCGTTCCCGTATCAGTCTTTCGCGCAAGCGGAGAACTGCAGGGAAGACAGCCGCAGCCGGGCGGCTTTTTTTTGTCTGCTCCCGGATCGGCGTCGGTCCGGAAGCAGGAAGGATGTTGTTTAGAACGCCCAGTTTCCATTGCGGAAGATGGGCTCGCGTGTGCCGTCGGCCAGCTCCCCGTCAATGTCCATTTCCGCCGAACCGATCATGAAATCGACGTGCATGAGGCTGGTGTTGAGACCGCGCTGCTCCATTTCCTCGGGGGAGAGGTTGTCTCCGCCCTCCAGGCAGACCGGATAGGCATTCCCGATCGCCAAATGGTTGGAGGCATTTTCGTCGATCAGCGTGTTGTAAAAAATCAGGTTGGACTGGGAGATGGGCGATTGATGCGGCACCAGGGCCACTTCTCCCAGGTAGCGGGAGCCTTCATCCGTCTCGATCAGCTTCTGCAATACGTCAAAGCCCGTCTCTGCCGTCACTTCCACGATGCGCCCCCGCTCGAAACGGAGTGTAAAGTTCTCGATCAGATTGCCGTTGTGGCTCAACGGCATCGTGCTGGAAACGACGCCGTTCACCCCGTCTTTCAACGGAGCGGTGTAGACTTCTTCCGTCGGGATGTTGGCTGTAAACGGTACGCCGTTTGCGGTCACACTGGCTCCTCCCTGCCAGCGGTGACCGGGCGGCAGTTGAACCGACAGGTCGGTGCCGGGCGCTTTAAAGTGAAGGCAGCGGTACTGCTTGCCGTTCAGGTAGGTCACCTTTTCGTTCAGTGCTGCTTGATGGTTCTGCCAGGCTGTCACCGGGTCGTCCACGTCTGTCCGGGTGGCGCGGAAGATGGCATTCCACAGGGCGCTCACCTGCTCGCTTTCGGGCAGGTTCGGGAAGACTTTTGCGGCCCATGCAGGAGAGGGAGCGGCGATCACCGACCAGCTGACGCTGTTGTTCATCGTGTAGTTGCGAAACGTGTACATGGCAGTTCTCATCGCTTTGTCGGCAGCGGCGATCCGCTCCGGATTGACTCCCTTGAGCAGATCGGGGTCGGTCGCGATGATAAAAAGAAACGCAGCCCCGTTCTCGGCCAGCTCCTCGTACGCTTTTGCTCTCCACATCGGGTATTCCGTCAGCGCTTCATACGGGGCGAGATCGTACTGGAGCCGGGTTAGTTCATCGTCCGTCCATTCGGTATACACGTGTTTGGCTCCGGTCAGGTAAGCTGTTTTGGCAATCTTGCGGACCAGTTCGGCCGTGCAGAGGGGGGCGTTGATGACAAGGGTTTGCCCCGGCTGGACATTGACGCCGATTTTCACAGCCAATTCGGCGTAGCGATCAAGCATGCGATCAGCAGCGGTCATGAAAAACCTCCTCGTCAGAATATGTGGTGTTGGCAGACAGGCAGTCAGATAACTGGATGTTGATTTAATACTATACCAGTTTATGGATTGTGTATAGATAATGGAGTATAAGTCGTTCTTGCCAAACGGAAAAAAGACGGGCATCCTAGTAGCGTGTGCCATTCGGATGGAAAGGAGGAGCGGAGGTGTTTCATCCGCTGGTGTTCGACAATATCCGGGTCGTGCTGGAAGGAGTGGTGTACGATCGGGATTTCGAGGGAGCCATCATCATCACGGGCCGCTCCGACGTGATGGACCTGGCTACATTTGAGCGGCTGTTTCAGATTGAATTCCGTCAGGCAGGTAAGGCTGATGGTGACACGGCGGTGACGGCGCAGATCCAGCTGCGCACCTCGCTGGCAGACATTGCGGCGGAGCAGCTGGACAAGCCGCTGACAGAGCATGTGGGCTGCACGATCTGCATCCATTATTTCCTGGAGATCAGCGACGTGCCGCGGGAGACAGAAGCGATCACCGCGATTCTCAACGAGGTGTGGGGACACCGGCCGCACATCACGCAGACGGTCAAGGCGCGTTTAGACGAGCATCGGCAGGAGTGGCCGCCGCAGCGCTTTGCCAATCAGATCACGCTCGATTTTCACCGCAAGATCGACGAGGGCAACATAGAGGACTTGCGCCGCCTGATCGATCACACGGTCGATTCGCTGATTCACCTCCAGGCGTACTGCGACCGCCGCGCATAGCCGAAACGATCGGGAATGGAAAGCGCGAGTCTCCCGCCTGTCTGCCTGACGATTCGGCGTGCCTCAATACCTCCCGTTTTGCCATTTACATTTGTTCGGACAGGCATTATGATTAAAGTGTTAACTCATCTTATGTTTTGGTTGACAAAAACGGGAGGTTACCATGAGAAACGAACGATTGAGATGGATGCTCTTATCTGCTGTGTTTGCCGCTGTGACGGCCGTTTTTTCGCAAATCACAATTCCCCTGCCGCTGATTCCGATTACCGGACAGACACTGGCGGTCGGTTTGGCCGCCACCATTCTCGGCAGTCGGTACGGCACGCTGGCGATGATCATTTACGTGCTGCTGGGCGCGGTCGGTCTGCCGGTTTTCTCGGGGGCGAGCGGCGGACTCCAGGTGCTGGCCGGCAAATCCGGCGGATACATTTTCGGTTTCATTCTGACTGCCTACATTACCGGCCTGATCCTGGAGAAAACCCGATTCTCCATTGGCTGGGCGCTGGTGGCCAACCACGTCGGCATGGTTGTGACACTGGTTTGCGGCGTGATTCAGCTCAAGTACGTGCTGGACATTCCGTGGAGCGCCGCGATCATGAGCGGCGGCGTTTCCTTTTTGCTGGTGGGAGTCATCAAGGCCGTGCTGGCCGCCTGGATCGGCATCAAGGTGCGCGAGCGGCTGGTGTCCAACCGGCTGGTGCAGGTGGACAAGCCGACCCTTTCGTAAACAGAAGAGAGACCGCCTGATAATTCAGGCGGTTTGTTTTTTTGACGCTGCCCAAGGGCGTTTGTGGTATAAGGTGCCGGGCCGGATGGATACTAGAGACGAGCACTGATACTGGGAAAGGATGTCTGCGATGAACCTGACAACGATTCCCGCCCCCAAAGGGCTGCCCATATCCGGCCATTTGCTCGCCTTTCGCCGCGATCCACTCGGCTTTTTGCAGAGGGCTGCGGAACAGCACGGCGATGTCGTCCATTTTCGTTTTGGTCCCAGCCGGCACATGTATCTCTTGACCAATCCCGAACACATCAAGGAAGTGCAGGTCACCAAACAGGCCCACTTTCGCAAGGCCAAAGGACTGCAGGTGGCGCGTGCAGTGGTGGGAGACGGCATTCTCACCAGCGAGGGACAAAAGCACATGCGGCAGCGCCGGCTGATGCAGCCTGCTTTTCGCCGGGAGCGGATCGCCGCTTACGCCGACGTGATGGTCCGTCAGGGGCTCGCCATGATGGACCGGTGGAAAGACGGCGATATCCGTGACGTGCACCAAGACATGATGAAAGTAACGCTGGCGATTATCACCGAGACGATGTTCGGCAAAGGGTTGACGGAAGGTGTCGAGAAGATCGGCCGCGCCATCGAAATCGGGCTGCAGTACGTGTCGAACAAGGCTTCGGCGATAATCGACATTCCGCTCGGCGTGCCGACGCCGCAAAACCAGAAGTTTCAGGAGGCGGCGAAGACGCTGGACAAAACCATATACGAGATCATCGAGGAACGGCGGAGGAATGGCGGGGAAGGACGGAACGACCTGTTGGCCATGCTGCTGGCCGCGCGTGACGAAGAGGACGGGCAGGGCATGACAGACGAGCAGGTACGTGACGAGGTGATGACCATTTTTGTCGCCGGCCACGAGACGACCGCCAACACCATGTCGTGGATCTGGTACCTGCTGGCCACCCATCCCGAAGCGGAACGAAAGCTGTGGACAGAACTGGACGAGGTGCTGGGCGGACGGCTGCCGACGGCAGAGGATGTCCCGCGGCTTGTCTATACCAATCAGATCATCAGCGAAACCCTGCGGCTTTATCCCGCGGCCTGGGTGATTAACCGGGAAGTGGTGGACGAAGTGGAGATCGGAGGGCACGTGTACCGTCCGGGTGAGACGCTGATGATGAGTCAGTATGTGATGCACCGCAGCAGCCGCTATTTCGACAACCCGGACCAATTCATCCCGGAACGGTTCGGCGGCGATTTGCTGAAGCGAATTCCCGCATTCGCCTACTTTCCGTTTGGCGGCGGGCCGCGCATCTGCATCGGCAACAACTTTGCGCTGATGGAGGCGGCGCTGCTGCTGGCCACGATCGCCCAGCGCTTCCGCCTGCGGCTGGCCGAACCGGGACAGCGGGTGGAGCCGGAGCCGCTGGTTACCTTGCGTCCGAAAAACGGGTTGAAGATGCGGCTGGAGGTGCGGAAATAAAGGGGGATAAAAAAAGAGGCATCTTTCCACCGAGCATGACCGCTTGATGTCAGATACCAAAAATGGGGGTTATTTATCACGGAAAGCAACATGCTTGCTTACAAGAGATACTGTATCAGATAAAAATAAAGTGAATATTAACCATCAATAAATTGAAATAAATTATGGTTGAAAAAACGGGATCGTAAAGGAAAAGCAGCTGCCCACGCCCAGCTCGCTGCTTGCGGTGATCACGCCGCCGTGGCGCTGGACGATGCTCTGACAGATGGGCAGACCCAGGCCGGTGCCGCCGTTGTTCCGGTTGCGTGATTTTTCTGCGCGGTAAAATTTGGTGAACACCTTGGGCAGGTCCTCCGGCGCGATGCCCTCTCCCTTGTCGATCACGGAAAAGAGCACGTGCCCGTCCCGCTGATCGCAGGTAAGCAGGATGGACCCATTTGGCTTGTTGTAGTAGATGGCGTTGTTCAGCAGGTTTTCCAGCACGCGGCGCAGTTTGGCCTCGTCCGCCTCGATGTGCAGTTCGTTGGAGACGCGCAGCTTCCACTGAAACGACAGCCCCGCCTCCTTGATGCGCACCAGGTAGTCTTCGATGACGCCTTTGACAAAACTTTTTACGTGGATGCGGCTGATGTTCAGCTTGATCTCCAAGCTTTGCTGGCTAAAATCCTGCAGCTCGTCCAGCAGCTTTTCCAGATCAGCCGTTTTTTCCTCGATCTTGCGCATCTGTTTTTGAATGCGCTTGACATCGGTGACGCGTCCCGAGCCGATGTAGGAGGCATAGCCCTTGATGGTCGTCAGCGGCGTGCGAAAGTCGTGGGCGATGGCCGAGATCAGTTCGGACTGTCGGTCTTCGGCCTCGCGAAGCTCGTTTACCATGTCGGAAAAGTAGTCGAACAGCTGGCCAAACTCGTCCTGCGAGCGGTAGCTAAACGAGACGTAGCGCTTGCCTTCACGGATTTCCTGGGTCACGCGGGACAGTTCGCTGACCGGCCGCAAGATCCAACGGACAAAGAAGGTGAGCAGAATGAGGCCGACCAGCGCGATGCTGCCGTAGATGAACCACAGCATCATCGAGACGCCTTTGGTGGCGAGAATGTCCGATTCATCCGTGTAAAAGTAGATGATGGTATGTCCCTGACGCGGGGGTTCGTGCTGAAAGTGGTATTCCGCCACCACTTTCAGATCGCTTTTCTCCTGGGCGGCGGGATTGGCTGTATGCGGGTTTTTCAGGTTGTAAGCCTGAGATGTCTTGATGTAAATGGCGTTGCCGTCCGCATCCGTGACGACCATTTTGTACATCAGGTCTTCCGGAAGCTGTGTCTCCAGCTCCCGCCGCTCGGACGGGTCCTTGAACACGCTGGAGTTCAACAACTGATTGACCCGCACCTTTTCCGCCGTTTCCTTTTCATACCGGTACTGGTTGTGCCGGTCCGTCTTCAACTGCTCGACGATGATGTCCTCAAAAACGAACTTGAACAAAAGCAGGTTGAGTGTGATCAAGCCGATAAACGAGAGGAACAGCTTCTTTCGGATGCTCATCTACACTTTCTCCCCGATGAACACGTACCCCGTCCCCCATTGCGTTTTGATGAACTGGCGATCCTTCTCCAGTTTTTCGCGCAGGTTCTTGATGTGCACGGTAACCGTATTGAGCGAGCCGTATCCGTAGCCCCAGACGCGGTCGTAAATCTGCTCCCGCGTAAAGACGATGCCCGCGTTTTCGGCCAGAAAGGTAAGCAGTTGAAACTCCTTGGTGGACAGATCAACTTTTTGGTCGTTGACGTAAACGGAGTACGTTTCCTTGTGAATTTCCAGCCCCTTGAACTTCAGGACAGTAATGGAGGATGCTGCTCTCTCTTTCTCTGCCGCCTCCTCACTGTAACGGCGAATGCGTTCGTAGCGGCGCAGGTGGGCGCGGATGCGGGCAAGCAATTCCTCCGTGTCAAACGGCTTGGTGATGTAGTCGTCGGCTCCGATCTCAAAGCCGACCACCTTGTCTACCGCCTTGCCCTTGGCACTGAGAAAAAGGATGGGCAGTTCCCACTCGCGGCGAATCTGCGAGCAGAGCTCATAGCCGCTCATGCCGGGCATCATGATGTCAAGCAGAATCAGATTGGGCTTGGTGCCTGCGTTCAACAGCTCCAACGCCTGCTCACCGTTTACTGCCGTGGACACATCGTATCCTTCGCTTCCCAAAATATCTTCCAGCATTTCGAGAATTTCCTCATTGTCGTCCACTATCAAAACATGGTCTTTCACCGGAACTCTCCCCCAGTCACCAGATGTGTTCTGGTCCTGTTTCTTTCATCATAATATCACGGTTCGTCCTGATGCGGGGGACAGATTCCTGGCACCCGCACGGACAAGCCGCGTCAGCGTAGAAAAGATGGATGTTACTACCTCTTGACACCAGGTGCTAAATGTAGCCAGAAAAAGCCAGAGACCTGTCGTCCCTGGCTCAATGTGCGTCGGTTACTGCTGTTGTGCTAAAGTCTGCTGTTGTTGTGGATTCGGTTGTTGTTGTTGTTGTTGTTGTTGTTGTTGTTGTGAATTCTGCTGTTGTTGCGTCGATTGTTCTTGCTGCTGCGACGGCTGTGTGGCCTCGGGCAGCGATGCTGCTTGTACAGGTTTCTTTTTCTGTGGATTCTGCGGAGCTTCGGCAATGGCAGGCAGCGCAATCCGCTTGGCACCCACAAAGCGCTTGCTCCAGTAATACGGATCGTTCAGCTTCGTGTTGACGACTCCTCTGCCGCTCTCCGAGTGTACAAACAAGCCATTTCCGATGTAGATGCCCACGTGTGAAACGCTGTGCCCGTTGGTGTTGAAAAAGACCAGGTCACCGGGCTGGAGATCGTTGCGGGACACCGGTACTCCCAACTTGAATTGGGCAGACGACGAATGAGGCAGATCTACACCCAGCGCATGAAACACATAGCGCGTAAAGCCGGAGCAGTCAAATCCGTTTTTGGTTGTGCCGGACGACTTGTAAGGAACACCATACAGGCTGTTGACAACACCCATCAGGGTTTTTTCCTCCTGGGCGTGTGCAGCGCCTGCTCCTATTGCAAGCATCCCGGCGATGAAGAGAGTAACCACCGTTTTGCGCAAAAGAAACTGCTCCTTTCCTAAGCCTACGAGGTTAGCTGATGGGTTCGGTCGAAAGGAATGCCCTAGGCGGCCGGCAGGCGGCTGCCATTCACCCCGAAAAACGTGGGTCCCCCGTTTCCGCACCGCGGAATTCGGCTAAATTCGATGTTTTTTACACGCACCTCAGCACAATTCAACACTTGTCCGATTTTTCCTGTCTTTTTTTGGTGGAGTTCATAATTTTGTCACAATTTGCACCCTCAAGCAGGAAACGATTCGTGTCAGATCACGTCAGCGCATGGTTCACCACATCTCGCCAGGGTGCTTGTCCGATTGCGGAAGGAAGGTGCCTCCGCCCCGGGTCGGAGGGAAAAACCAACCGCCCGCCCGTTATGACGAGACCTGTCAGCCGTCTACAATAAAGCCATAAGGGTGACACCCAAACAAAGTCGATGGGAGGGTAAGCAGTTAATGAGCGAACGGTCTGGAAAAGTGCTTCTCGGACTGATCCTGCTGCTCATTGGGGGATTAGTCATACTCGATCAGCTTGGCATTGACAGCAGTGAGCTGCTCCGCGTGCTGATTCCCGGGCTGATCATGTTGTACGGCGCCCGCAAAATGATGAGCAGCTCAGGTTCCCGGTTTACCGGCGGCCTGATCCTTCTGATCGGGTTCCTGATGCTGATCGGCAAATTGCATGTTTTGTTCCACGCCGTGCTGGCCATTGGTGTCATGTACCTGGGCTTCCGCCTGCTTCGCCAACGGGATGTGCCGGATCAAACGGTTCCGACCGTCGGGGAGCGGCAGTGGGCACAGCGCGTGCTGCAAGACGATGACGTATTGGATCGATGGGAGAAAAGTGTAACCAGGCGGCAGCAGCCGTAATCCTCGCGTCGGCATGGCCGGATCGCAGGACAAGGTTGTTAATCCAACGAGAATCATATGGTATGATGAGGAGGAGAAGTGACGATGGGTATCTTGAAACGCTTGCGTGATTTGACTGTGGCTTCGGTGAATGACGTGCTGGATTCTATGGAAGATCCGGTAGTAATGCTGAACCAGTACATGCGTGACATGGAAGTGGAGATCGGACAGGTGGAAGTGGCCGTCGCCCGCCAGGTGGCGCTTGAGAAGAAGTTCCGTCAGCAGTGGGAAGAGGCGCTGGCCTTCGTGGAAAAACGGGATCGCCAGGTAAAACTGGCGCTTAGCGAGGGTGAAGACGAACTGGCGCGCCGCGCGCTTGCCGACAAGAAACAGTACGAAGCGCGTGCCCGGGAGTACGAGACGCTCTATCAGTCTGCTTCGGATGCGGCGCAAAAGATGCGCGAAAAGCTGGCTGAGCTGAAAGAAGAGTTTTACAAGATGCGGGCGAAAAAATACACCCTGATGGCCCGCGCCCAAGTAGCCAAGACGCAAAAACAGGTAAATCAGGCCATTGTCGGGATGGGGAGCGAAACGGCGAGCCGCGGATTTGCCCGGATGGAAGAAAAAGTGATGCGCATGGAGGCGGAAGCGGATCTCAGCGACCAGTGGCGCCTGACCAACGCAGGCCTGGACCACTCGCTGAGCAAATGGGAGAAGGACGAGCTGGATGCGGAACTGGCGCAGATCAAAGCCTCCCTGCTTGATAAAAAGGAAACGCCACAGCATCCGGAACAAGCGTAAGCGAGAGGAACGGCGGCGTTTGATGTAGAATTGAACCTAAGGCAGCCTGGGAAACAGGCTGCTTTTCCCCTAGAGGAGGTCCTTTTTTTGTCAGACTTCTTGGTGTTTCTACGACGGTTTTTTGCCGAACCAGGCCGAGTCGGCAGCATCATCCCCAGTTCCCGTTTTCTCTGCGCGCGCATGCTGACCCATGTGGATTGGGCAAACGCTGGCGTCATCGTTGAACTGGGGCCGGGCACGGGCGTGTTTACGCAAGCCATTCTCCAAAAGAAGCGGCCGGACGCCCGTTACCTTCTGGTTGAGCGTGATCATCAGTTTCGGACCATGCTGCGCGACCGGTTTCCCGACGTGCCGATTCGGGAAGAGGCTTTAAAGCTTGGGCAGTATATGGAGGAAATGAGGTTGGGCAAAGCCGACGTAATCATCTCCGGCCTTCCGTTTGCCATCTTTCCGGAAACGCTGCGTACCGGCATTCTGGACCAAATTGAATCCGCGCTGGCCCCTGATGGGCTGTTCATCACGTTTCAATACTCACTGCAACTGAAATCGGAGCTGCAGGCGCGTTTTCAACGGGTCGAGACTGATTTCACGCCGTTGAACATTCCGCCTGCGTTTATCTATACATGCCGTAACAGTTTGGAAGGAAAATGAGCGGCATGGGGCGTAAGAGAGGAGACTCCTGTGAAACTGTCCCGCTTGCACAAAATGACGGCTGGTGTTCTGATCATCTTGACGGGCATTGGCCTGTTGCTCGACACCTTGCATATCATTTCGTTCAGTTTGTTTAGCCTGTGGCCGATGATATTGGTGTACGTCGGCGCGCGCATGTGGGAGAAGCGAAAACGCATCAGAGGCGGTCTTTTGGCCGGATTTGGCATCCTGATTGCGCTGGAGATGTGGTTCGGCGTGGGATTCCATGAGCTGTTCCATTTCTTCGTCCCTCTGGCGTTGATCTACTTTGGCTTCCGCCTGATCCGGGGGCGCTCGCAGCGGCGCGACGGACGGGTGGATACGCTCGGTGACATGAGCAGTTTCTCCCCGAAATGGGACGCGCCCGACGATAAGTCGTTTCACGATAAGGCGGCACGCTCGGCCAAGCCAACAGAATACGGGCCTGTCTACAAGGAACGGGTTAAGACCCATCACCCCGGCAGCATTCTGCGGCCCAAGGATACCCGCAGTTCCCTGATCGGCGATTTTCATCTTACGTCCGGCAGGTTTGAGCTGAATGAACTGCACATCTGGCACGGCATCGGGGATGTGGTGATCGACCTGTCGCGGGCGATGGTGATGCAGGAGGAAGCGTTCCTGACTGTCGACGGCTGGGTGGGGGACGTCACCATTTACGTGCCGGTCGACATGCCGGTTGCCGTTACAGCCGAGGTGAGCTTAGGCGACCTGGAAGTGTTTGGACACCGGCAAGGCGGCATCAGCCGCAGTGTGATGGTCCGCTCCGAGCAGTACGAGCAGGCCGCTCAAAAAGTCCATTTACAACTCTCGCTGCTTGTCGGCGATATAAAAGTCAAGTACATCTAGGGGGTACTGACCGATGCGTCGACAGCGATTAGCGAGCGTACAATGGCAGTATGTGCGGTTCGGCCTGATGCTGGTCATCGGCACGGTAACCGCCACGTTCCTCTGTTTCCTATTGATGCACATCGCCTGGGCCAACGATCCAAAGATCCGTCTCCTCTACTCGACATTGGTAGACGACCCGGAACTGAGCCAATGGTTTGCCGCCAATCTGCAAATACAACTGCCGGCGGAGCCGGATTGGGTGATCATGCTGGCAGCCTTTGCCGTCTCGCTTGCCGTGGGGACGGTGCTGGGCGTGATCAGCGGCTACATTTTCGGCAATCTGTTGAAAAAGCGGCTGTACGTGCTGGGCGAAGCGACCATGAATCTGAGCCGCGGCCGCTTGTCCTACCGCGTTCCCGATCTGGGCGCGGACGAGATCGGCGAGCTGGGCTGGCAGTTTAACCGCCTGGCGTCGCAGTGGGAAGAGCAGGTGGCGTCGCTGCAGCGGCTGTCCAATCACAACGCGGCGCTGGCGGAGCAGTTGAAACAGGCAGCCGTTACGGAAGAGCGGCAGCGGCTTGCCCGGGAGCTGCACGATGCCGTCAGCCAGCAGTTGTTTGCCATCGCGATGACCACGGCCGCCTTGAAGCGGCTGGTGGAGAAAAATCCGCAGCGCGCTGCCCAGCAGATAGAGCTGGTGGAGGAGATGGCGGCGGCGGCCCAGGCGGAGATGAGAGCGCTTTTGCTGCATCTCCGTCCGGCCACGCTGCAGAACAAGACCCTGAAGGAAGCGATCGTCGATCTGCTGGAAGAACTGTCGCGGAAAAATACACTCGCGATCTCCTGGGAAATCGAAGACGTCGAAGGCTTGCCCAGCGGCATTGAAGATCATCTGTTCCGCATCCTGCAGGAGTCCCTTTCCAACACGCTGCGCCACGCCCGCGCCAACCAGATCGCGGTGAAGCTGTTTACGCTGCAGGGACAGGTGCGGCTAAGGGTGACGGACGATGGGGTCGGGTTTAATCCGGAAGGCGAAAAACTGACCTCCTATGGTCTTCGGAGCATGCGCGAGCGCGTGGCGGAATTGGGCGGATCGCTTGACATTTACTCTGCAGTAGGCAAAGGGACGCAAATCGAGGTGCGCATCCCGGTGATGCCGCAAACGGAACAGGAAGGGAGTGAGCATCCGTGATTCGTGTATTGTTGGTGGATGATCACGAGATGGTGCGGATGGGCCTGGCCGCCTATCTGTCCACGGAAGAAGACATAGAGGTGGTGGCCGAAGCGGCGAGCGGAGAGGAAGGCGTACGGCTGGCGGTGGAGCTGAAACCGGATGTCGTCCTGATGGATTTGGTCATGGACGGCATCGGCGGCGTGGAAGCCACCCGCCGCATCCGGGAGCAGTGTCCCTCCTGCAAGGTGATCGTGCTGACCAGTTTCATCGACGACGAAAAGGTATACCCGGTGATCGAAGCAGGGGCGTTCAGCTACCTGCTGAAGACCTCGCGCGCTGCTGAAATCGCCCGCGCTATCCGAGCCGCCGTGGCCGGAGAACCGGTGCTGGAATCCCGCGTGGCCGGCAAGATCATGGCCCGTTTTCGCCACGGTCAGGAGCCGCTGCCCCATGAGCAGCTCACCCCGCGTGAGCTGGAAGTGCTGAAGCTGATCGGCCAGGGGAAATCCAACCAGGAGATCGCCGACGAGCTGATTATCGGCATCAAAACCGTCAAAACGCACGTCAGCAACATTTTGGCCAAGCTGGATGTGGAGGACCGAACACAAGCCGCCATTTACGTGCATAAACACAATCTCGTGTGACGGTGGAGTGCTCACCTCGGAAAAAAGGGGGTGAGTTTTTTTCTTTTTTATGGTAAACAATAGACAATAATAGTTATGTGGAAAGGAGGGGATGGGCATGAAACGCAAACCGAGGATGCGCTCCAAAATGCTGATAGCGGACAAGGGTGTCGATATTATCGGCGACGTACACGGCTGTTACGACGAATTTATGGAGCTGCTGCAGCGACTTGGCTACGAGCGCAGTCACGACGGGACGTACCGCCATCCCCGCGGCCGCACGCTTCTTTCGCTTGGAGACATTACCAGTCGAGGGCCGAATTCGATCAAGATGCTGCAGTTTTTCATCCGCCACGTCGAAATCGGCGTAGCGGAGATGGTGGACAGCAACCACGGGTGGAAGATTGCCCGCTGGCTGGACGGGCGACCGGTTACGCTGGCGCATGGCGATGAAAAAGTGGAAGAGGAGTTTCGCCGTTTTGAGCAGGAGTACGGAACGAAAAACGCGCTGCTCCTGAAAGAGCAGAGCAGGCGGCTGCTGTTTTCCTCCCCGTCGCACATGATGATCAAGTACGGCGGAAAACTGGAAGCGGTAGCGGTTCACGCCGGCATCCGCGACGATTACATCGGGATGGAGTCTCCAGCCGTACAAACCTTTTGCCGTTACGGAGACGTGGCCGGCACGGGAGCGGACGGCCGGCCGATCCGCCGGGATTGGGCGGCAGAACGAAAAACGACCCATCCGCTGATCATCTGGGGGCACGACCCCCGGCCCCAACCGGAACGTAAAAACGGCACGCTCAATATCGACCAGGGCTGCGTGTTTGGCGGAATGCTGACCGCCTACCGTTTTCCCGAGGACGACCTTTTGAGTGTATCGGCCCGAGAGAATTATTCGGGGCTGAGCGACACCCCGCTGACGCGGTACGCCGCGGATTGATACCGGTGCACCTGTGGTTCGCGCCGGAATGCCGCGGGTAACCTTTCAACCTTTCGATCTTCCCCATGTCCGCGATGTACAGCGGCGGCAGATGTGGTACAATAGGTACGACTGTAATTCCAATAGAGGATGGTAATGAATCAATGGCTTGGTACAACTGGGTAATTCCGATCGTTACGCTGATTATTGGCCTGGTGGGCGGATTTGCCGGCGGCACGTATTACCTGAAGAAGCAATTGCAGAACATGCAGATGGATGAAAAGCAATTGCAGGCGATGGCCCGCGCGATGGGCGTCAATTTGAATCAAAAACAGCTGAAGCAAATGAGCCGCAACATGAAAAACATGAAGCTGCCCAACAAATTCGGCAAGTAAGGCGGTGGGGATGAATGGGTCCGACCCGTCTGCGCTTTACGATGATCGGGTTTATTCTCGGTGTGGTCATCGTTTATCTGAAAGAACTGCCGATTAGCGAAGGCATTCGCTTCGCCAGTCCGTTTTACGGCGCGGGGATCGGTCTGTTGATCGACGGCATCATCGTGCGCCTGAAACAGCGAAAAGGGAATGAAAAATGAAAAAGCTTGGCCGATGCGCCAAGCTTTTTGTATTGGTCCGGCTCCGTTTGCTAGCCGGCATGCCGATTCTCGCGTCTACGTGAAAATCAGCTCGTAAATCATTTTGGTCATCAGGCCGATGGACACCAGCAAAAACAGCGGGCGGACGTAGCGGACGCCCGTCTTGATCGCCAGCCGCGCGCCGAGGGTGGCGCCCAAGAGCATCGCGAGCCCCATTGTCAGGCCGGTGAGGAAAATCACCTTGCCTTCGACGATAAAGACGAACAGCGCGGCGATGTTGCTGGCCAGGTTGAGAATCCGCCCGTTTCCGGCGGCGATCACAAAGTCGTAGCCAAACAGGAGCACCATCAGGAAAACGAAAAAGGAACCGGTCCCCGGCCCAAAGAAACCGTCATAAAAGCCGATCAAAAACGTCAGGGGAATCCCCAATCCCAGCGAAAATGTGGTCAGTCCCTTATAGCTGGACTGTTCACCAAACCGTTTGTTGATAAGCGTATAGACAAAAATGGCGGCCATCATCACGATGACCAGTACTTTCAGCACTTCCTGCGGGACAAACAGGACCGTTTTGGCCCCCAGGTAGGCCCCGATCAGCGAAACGGGAAACAGCAGGATCATTAGCTTTTTGTCGTATTTGCCCATCCGGATGAAGGTAAACGAGCTGGTCGCCGACGAAATGGTTCCCGCCAGCTTGTTGGTCCCCAGTGCCAGATACGGGGGAATGCCGAGACCGAGCAGCGCCGGCAGGGAGATCAGCCCTCCCCCTCCCACTGTACTGTCGATGAAGGCAGCCACGAAACCGAAGAATGCGAGAAACAAGATCGTTGTTACGTCCAAGTCCACGAAGAATCACCCTGTCTGTTGGAAATATGGAATACTCCAAGTCTAGCACGGCGGTTCCGCATTGCAAGATAGTATTGCGTGATATATGCTGATAGATTACGATACTTAGCATACCGATTTGTTGTAAAAGTGCTCTGCTTGCATTATAATAAGTGGTAGCTTGACCCATACATATCACGAGGAGGAATGAAGAATGGCACACCAACTTCCTGAACTGCCGTACGCGCACAACGCGCTGGAGCCTCACATCGACGCGCAAACCATGGAGATCCACCACGGACGTCACCATGCTACCTATGTGAATAACCTGAACGCTGCTCTGGAAGGTCATCCGGATCTGCAATCCAAGAGCGTAGAGGAACTGATCAGCAATCTGGACGCACTGCCGGAGTCCATCCGCACGGCGGTTCGCAACAACGGCGGCGGCCATGCCAACCATACCCTGTTCTGGCAAATCATGAGCCCGAACGGCGGCGGCACTCCGTCCGGCGCGCTGGCTGACGCGATCAACGCGGCTTTCGGCAGCTTTGACAACTTCAAGGCCGAGTTCACCAAAGCGGCAACCACCCGTTTCGGTTCCGGTTGGGCTTGGCTGGTCGTAGACGGCGGCAAGCTGGCCATCACGTCTACTCCGAACCAAGACAGCCCGATCATGGAAGGCAAAACGCCGATCCTCGGTCTGGACGTGTGGGAGCACGCGTACTACCTGAAGTATCAAAACAAACGCCCGGACTACATCAACGCTTTCTGGAACGTCGTCAACTGGGACGAAGTAAGCAAGCGCTTTGAAGCAGCAAAGTAATTACGATTGACGGTCCGTGAATGAATGAGGCATGCCGTTTTTGTGCGGCATGCCTTTTTTACGTTGGCGAGCGAAGTGCCGCAGGCAGATGACGGGCGGCCGTCAACCCAGTGAAGACACCGCCTGAGCGAAGGGCGCGGCAGACACCGTTTCTCAGCGCGGAAAAAATGGGAGAAACACGGGGATAGTAAAAAACGATCACATCTGGTATGATGGTTACAAAAAGTAATCTACTGACAAAAGTAAATTGGAGTGAACATACATGTTGCCATCCCTGTTTATCGCCCACGGAGCGCCCACGCTGGCCGTTGAGAAAAACGCGTATACGGATGCGTTAAAGGAGTTGGCCGGCCAATTGAAACGTCCCCGGGCCATCGTGATTTTTTCCGCTCACTGGGAGAGTCCGGTTCAGGAAATCGGTTCAGCCGACGTGTTCAGTACCATTCACGACTTCGGCGGCTTCCCCCGCGAACTGTATGAGATCCAGTATCCCGCTAATGGTGATCGGCTGCTGGCAGAAGAGACGGCGACCCTGCTGCGGTCGGCAGGCGTTTCGGTTCGCTTCCATCCGTCGCGGGGGTTGGATCACGGGGCCTGGGTCGTGCTGCGGCTGATGTACCCGGATGCCGACATTCCCGTAGTGCCCATGTCCGTCAACCCTGCCCTCACTCCCCAAGAACAGTACGACATTGGCCGGGCATTACGCGCGCTGCGCCGGCGTGACATCCTGATCATCGGCAGCGGCGGTACGGTGCACAACTTTGCCAAAATAAACATGTGGGCCAAACCAGGGCAGGCGGACGAGTGGGCGGTCCAGTTTGAAGAATGGCTCGCGGAAACACTGACAGCCTGGGATCTGCCCGCCTTGTACCGCTACCGGGAGCTGGCTCCCTATGCGAATTGGGCCGTTCCCCGGCACGGCAGCGAACATTTTGTTCCGCTTCTCTACGCCATGGGAGCAGCCGACGACGACCGCCGCGCCCAACGGCTGCACCTCAGCTTCCAGTTGGGCAGCTTAAGCCACGTGATCTGGCAATTTGGCGCGGGGACGGACTGATGTTGTGACATGACGCGCCAAAGGTATGCAAAAAAGCGCCTGCCCCTCAGGGCACGCGCTTTTATTACGGTCAAACGGTCGTTAGTTAAGCTGAATCTCTTTTTCGGGGTCCAGTTTTTTGGCCAACTGCTCCTCGCCGCGGTGAATCCAGCCGACAAACGAGTCGCGGATGTTTAGTTCCTTGTCCAGATAGACGACGGCGACAAACATGTAGTGGCTCTTGCCCTGAAAGCGGGCGCGGTAGCGCAGGTCAAACCACTTCACTTCGTAGCCGAAGGGCTGTTCCTTTGTCTCCACGTGGGCGTAGCGGGTAAACGATAAGAACGCCTGTACCTTGGGACTTTGTTTGGCTGCTGCCACCAGCTCGTTTTCAGGTTTGACGGCAAACACGTCGAGGATCGTGACCTCCCCGCCGTGCACTTCCCCGACGTACCAGTGCTGCTCCGTCCTGATGACAAACGTCCACTGGTTCCAGGAAAGCGTGGGAATGACGGTGTACGTGCCTTCCTTGCCGATGCTTTCCCTGACCAGTGCGGTCGTCCGCTTATGCGCCTGGCTGCGCCAGACGTAATAGCAGGCGATCAGCACATAAATCCAGAAAAACAGCGGTCCCGGAGCCGCGCCTGCGCCCCACAGCATCAGGCCGGCCACATGTACGCCAAAAATAAACGGGTCGAAGATGAAGATGGTGTTCCAGGCGATCCACTTGTCGCGGAAGGGATAAAGGCCTTTGGTTCCGTACGCGTTAAAGAGGTCGACAAAAACGTGCAGCACGACCGCGGCAAAAATCCAGCCCAACAGGTGAAGCCAGTGCGTCTGCGGTGTTATCGCCTGTACCAGGGCAAACACCGCTGCCGTCCAGACAAACAGAGCGGGAATGGAGTGGGAGATTCCCCGGTGATGGCGGATGTAGGCGGCGCTTCCCCGGATGCGGGTAAAACCGTCCAAATCAGGAGCTTGAGAGCCGATGACGGTGCCGAGCGCCACCGCCTCCGCCAAACCCGGCGTCGCGGCCACAACGGGATCGAGGTGGGCCAGACCGGCCAGTCCGAAGCCCATGACAAAGTGTGTGGCGGTGTCCATGAATTACGTGTTCTCCCTCCTTTGATCCTGCCGGTTCTATTCCTTATTATAGCGATTTGGGCGTGAGATTTCCCCTTCACAGTCGAAAAAAATGCGCGCTTGTTCCCTGTCGCTCAGACGGGTATGATGGAAGGGACCGAAAGGAGAGAAGAAGCTGTGCTTACCGTGTTTATCGAATACAAGACGGACGAGTCGAAGCGGGACCGATGCCTGGAGCTGCTGGCTTCCATGGCCGGAAGGATGGAAGCGATGGGTGCCCGTCAGTACCGGCATTGGGAAGGACTGGAGCAGCCGGGCCTGTTCGTCGAAGCGTTTGACGTGGAAACGGTGGAGCAGTACGAGCGCATCAAACAGTGGCGGCGTGCCGATCAGGCGTTTTGCGAGTGCATCGCGGGAGGGGCCGCCAAGCTGAACATCTGGGCGTTTCGCCCGATCGATTTGGCTGACAAAAGGAGCAAGCAGGAATCTGATGGCAGGTAAAAAACGCAAGGCATTGACGTATACGTTACCGGAAGAGTTTCACGTGTTTGGCTTTTCCCGCGATCTGCTGGCCTGGTACGATTCCCAGAAACGGGATTTGCCCTGGCGGATCAACCGCGATCCGTACCGCGTCTGGGTGTCAGAGATCATGCTGCAGCAGACGCGTGTGGAAACGGTAAAGCCGTACTACCAGAACTTCATGGCCAAGTTCCCCACCGTGGCCGCGTTGGCCGAAGCGCCGGAGGAGGAAGTGCTGAAGGCATGGGAAGGGCTTGGCTACTACTCGCGCGCCCGCAATCTGCAGGCGGCCGCGCGGGAGGTGCAGGAACGCTACGGCGGCGTCATTCCCGACACGCCGGAAGAGATCGCCACGCTGAAAGGCATCGGACCGTACACCGCCGGCGCCATTCTGAGCATCGCCTACGAAAAACCGGAGCCGGCCGTGGACGGCAACGTGATGCGCGTCTTTTCCCGGCTGCTCTACCTGACGGACGACATCGCCAAGCCGGCGACCCGCGTCAAGGTGGAACACCTCGTGCGGCAGGTGATTCCGCATGGCCGAGCAGGTGATTTCAACCAGGCGTTGATGGAGCTGGGCGCTCTCGTCTGCCTGCCGCGTACGCCGCAGTGTCTCACCTGTCCCGTGTTTGACTACTGTCTCGCCCGGAAGGAAGGGGTACAGGACGAATTGCCGGTCAAAGGCAAGGCCAAACCGCCGCGTCTCGTCCGATTGCAGGTGGCGGTGGTCAAGCGGGGGGATGCCGTCTTGATCAACAAGCGTCCGGAGCAGGGGCTGTTGGCCGGCATGTGGGAGTTTCCCATGGTGGAGACGGACGCTGACACCCGTTCCCTGAAGCAGGAGGCGCTTTTACAGGGGCTCAGGAAGCGGTTCGGGGTGGACGTGGAGGTGATCGAGCCGCTGATGGAGCTGACACATACGTTTTCCCACCTGCAGTGGCACATGGAAGTGTGGCAGTGCGACTGGATCGAGGGCGACGACTTGCCGCCGAACGCCCGGTTTGCGACAGCGGACGAACTGGCTGGGCTCGCGTTTCCCGTGGCTCATCAAAAAATCCTGGAAACGATCAAAAGCGACCGGTGACCGGTCGCTTTTTTGCAGGTGAAGTGTCTTTGCGATTACAGCCGCGTACAGTACTCGGGAAACTGGGACGCCTGATAGATGCGCTGCTCTTCCCATGCCTTAATCGCCTGCTGCTGCCTGTAGCGGGCTTCGCGCTCATCCGTAGAGATCACGCGTCTTTCGATGATGATGGCAAAGAAAATCATCGGAATGTACATGACCAAATCCCTCCTGTGCAAATTGTCTGGTTCAGTCAGCCGCCCTCTATCGATTTGACTCCCGTGAACCGCATCCTTTGACGTCTTTGCTTGCTGCTCATAAGAACACCCTCCTCAAGGTATATATGCGCGTTACACGCGAGTGAGAAATTCCGGATATCGGGCGGCTTCGAGCGCCTGAGCTTCGGCGCGTTCCTGCAGATAGCGGGAGCGCTGGTACTCGGCGGCACGCTGATTGGCGCTTGACTTTTTGCGCTCAATCCTCACTGTGAAAAACAAGAAGTGGAATACCATCCGTCTCACCTCCTTTCAAGAAAAAAACCGCAAGCCAAACGGCTGCGGTCGTGTTTCCAGCAACGAGGAAACAAAAAGACCGCAAGCGACAGCGCCTGCGGTCGGGTATGCGACGAAAGGGGTATGGCAAAGAAACGAGTCCTGTTACGATTCGTCCGTCCGGGAGGCGTTGCCGTATGAAGTTGGAACAACTGTGAGCCAATCATTTCGGTCGAGATTTCCTTTGAACATCATAGCAGCACAACCTCCTTTCCATTCGAGGGAAAAATCGTAATCTTAGCATATGGCAACTTTTTCTTGATGTAAAGTATTTTTTGCCCAATTTAAAGAAGAAAGTATTTTCTGACAACAATGCGCAGTGCCGGCCTACAACGGGAGCCGGACAGCCTGGTGGCGGGTTACCAAAACATGTACAAAAGTCCGATCATCGCGGCAAGGCTGATTGCCACGATTCCGATGATGATGCCCCATTGACGAGTCTCTGTTTTCATTTTTCATTCCCTCCTTTTGTTCAATCGTAAATCGGCGTAGACGCGTGATCCCAGCCGCCGCCATCGCCTCCGATTGGTCCGCGTGATTCCAGTTCGCGGATGATGCGGGCGTGGAGCGAACATCCTTCAGCATTGAGATAGGCTGCCAGTTGAGACATGGCGTGATGGTAGTAAAGCAATTCGTTTACTTCCCATTGGGAGAGCGGTGTCATCGTCAGTTCCGACAGTTCGCGGCCAATAAACATGAAAACACTCCTTCCCCGCCGTCAGGCACAAGCTGTTTCGCATAGTATGGCTGTCCGCTGCCGCTTCCATGCCTGAAGTCGCGCTGTCTGGGAGCAAGTGGTCAGGTGGCAATTCAGACAGTCACGGTGTATAATGAGAATGTTCTTTTTTGGTACCTGATATTAATAGTTGGTGTGATAGGAGGAAACCCTCATGCATACAAACCGAAAAGTGGCGCTCGTTACGGGCGGAACCCGGGGGATCGGAAAGGCGATCGCCCGTCGACTGGCGGAACAGGGATATGACCTGGTGCTCAACTACCTGCGCAACCGCACGGCCGCCGGGGAAACAGCGGCGGAGCTGGAAGCCCTGGGTGTCCGCGTTCACCTGGTGAAGGCAAACGTGGGCGATGTGGCCAAAATCAAAGAACTGTTTGCCGAAATCGACCGGGAGTTCGGCCGCCTGGACGTACTGGTGAACAACGCCGCGTCTGGCGTAATGCGCCCGCTCATGGAGCTGGAAGAGAATCACTGGGACTGGACGATGGAGATTAACAGCAAGGCCCTGTTGTTCTGCGGACAGGAAGCGGCCAAACTAATGATGAAGAACGGCGAGGGCGGGAAAATCGTCAGCATCTCCAGCCTTGGCTCAATTCGCGTGCTGGACAACTACACCGCTGTCGGCGTGTCCAAAGCGGCACTCGAAGCCCTCACCCGCTACCTGGCTGTCGAACTGGCGCCGTACAACATTGTCGTCAACGCGGTGTCCGGGGGAGCTGTGGACACCGACGCGCTCCGTCACTTCCCCAACCGCGAGGAGCTCCTGGCCCACTCAGCGGCGCGTACACCGGCTGGCCGCATCGTGGAGCCGGACGATCTGGCCAATGCGGTGATGTTCCTGTTGTCCGATCAGGCCTGGATGATCCGCGGCCAGACCCTCATCGTGGACGGCGGTCTGTCGCTGCTGACCTAAGTCCGTTTGGGCCGTTTGGGCCGGGCCGACGGGTTTGTATTCCCAATTGCGACCTGTTTCTCGCGTTCATACGGAGACAAAGTTGTCCAAGTGGTGTACAATAAGAACAGAAGGCATCGAAGGAGGCAACGTATGCTGATTCGACCGTTTCGGCTCGGTGACTATTCGGCGATAACGCGTATTTGGCAGGAAACCGGTTTGGAAGAATCGGACACGGAGTCATTGAACGACCTGGCCAAACAGTTGGCCTGGGACAGCGATTTGGTCATGGTTGCGGAGAAGGATGGAGAAGTGGTAGGGGTGGTCGTCGGCACGATAGACGGGTCACGCGCCTACTTTTACCGCCTGGCCGTTACTCCCCGCCTGCAGGGGACCGGCATCGGGCGGAAGCTGGTTGAGGCGATTGAAAAACGCTTTCGGCAACGGGGCGTCCATCGCGTCTTGATCATGGTGAATCAGGACAACCCGGAGGTTCTCCCTTTTTACTATTCACTTGGCTACGAGATGCAAAAATATGTTACACTTTCCAAAAAGCTCTCTTCTTAAGTTAAGGGAGGCTTATCCCCATTCATACAGAGAAGAGAAGAAAGGGGAGAGTCATGTCGCCAGCTCCAGGCTCCATTATCCGCATTGAAAGTTTTAAACACGACCATTCACTGCACCGCATCTGGGATAAGACGACGCTGATTCATTCCAGCGATGCGGTCGTGATTGGAGGCAACGACCGGGTCAAGGTAACAGAGGCAGACGGCCGGGAATGGCGGACGAGAGAGCCTGCCATCTGCACGTTTGGCCGCGGACAGTGGTTTAATACGATCGCGATGATTCGCGATGACGGCATCTATTACTACTGCAACATTGGTTCGCCTTTTAGCTTGAAAGGAAATCTGTTAAGCTACATTGATTACGATTTGGACGTCAAGGTATTTCCCGACATGACTTACACCATTCTCGACGAAGAGGAGTTTCTGCTGCACAGCAAGCAGATGAACTACCCTCCGTTTGTCGTCGAACGCGTGCAGACCGCTCTCCGGGAAGTGCTGGATTGGGTCCGTTTGCGGCGTGGCCCTTTTCAAAACGGATTTGTCCAACGCTGGTACGAGCGTTACCTGCTGGTGCGCGATGACGAGGTATGATCCCTTTCCCGAACGGCCGGGAGAGGGATTTCCTTGTTTGTCGGTCATCACCTGTCCCGGAACGAATACATGTAGGAGGGAAAGCGGGAACTGGCAAAAGGAGGGACGATCGTGAACAGCATCCGGCGCTACATGGCATACGTCATGCCCTATTGGAAACAGATCCTGGGAACCATTTTTATCGGCATCATCAAATTTTCGATACCGCTGCTGTTGCCGCTGATGATCAAGTACGTGATTGATGACCTGCTGCCCAGCCCCCTGCCCCGGGAGGAGAAGCTGACTCAACTGTTCTGGCTGATGGCCGTGGCGTTTGTGGTCTTTACCGTTGTGCGAGCGCCTGTGGAGTACTGGCGGCAGTACTTCGCCCAGTGGGTGTCCAGCCGCATCTTGTTTGACATTCGCAACCAACTGTTCACTCACCTGCAGCGGCTCTCCATGCGCTACTACAACAACCACAAGACAGGGGAAGTGGTCTCCCGGGTAATCAACGACGTGGAGTCAACCAAGTCCTTTATTGAAACGGGCCTGATGAACATCTGGCTGGACCTGATCACGATCGGTTTGACCCTGAGTGTGATGCTGTACATGGACGTCAAGCTCACGCTGGTCGCGATCCTGGTCTTTCCGCTGTACGCGATGTCTGTCAAATACTTTTACAAGCGGCTGCGGCAGCTTACGCGGGAGCGCTCGGCCGCCCTGGCCCACCTGCAGGGACACTTGCACGAGCGCGTAAACGGCATGTCGCTGGTGCGCAGCTTTGCCCTGGAGGAGCACGAATCCCGGGTGTTCGCCAAGGAAAACAACCGCTTTTTGCAAAAGGCGCTGGAGCATACGCGTTGGAACGCCAACACCTTTGCTGCCGTCAACACGGTGACGGACATTGCGCCGCTCATGGTGATCGCCTACGCCGGCTACCAGGTAATCGGGGGAACGCTCACCATCGGGACGCTGGTGGCGTTTTACGCCTATCTGGAACGCCTCTACACGCCGCTGCGCCGGTTGGTCAACTCCTCCACCACGCTGACACAGGCCGTTGCTTCGATGGATCGGATGTTTGAATTTATCGACGAGTCGTACGATATCGTCGACAAGCCCGGCGCCGGCCGGCTCCCGGTCGATCCGCAGACGGGGCGGATTCGCGGCGAAATCCGGTTTGAAAACGTCTCGTTTCGCTATCGCAAGGATGGGCCGCTGGTGCTGGATCGCGTCAATTTGACGATCAATCCGGGCGAGACGGTCGCCATCGTCGGCATGTCGGGCGGAGGCAAGACCTCGCTGATCAGCTTGCTGCCCCGTTTCTGGGACGTGACGGAAGGACGGATCACCATCGACGGTGTTGACATTCGCGACGTGCAGCAGCAGAATCTGCGCAGCCACATCGGCATGGTGCTGCAGGACAACATCCTGTTCAGCGAGTCAGCGCGGGTAAACATCCTGATGGGCAATCCCGACGCGGATGAAGCGGCCGTGATCGAAGCGGCCAAGGCGGCCAACGCCCACGAGTTTATCATGGAACTGCCCGATGGATACGACACCGAGCTGGGCGAGCGGGGAGTCAAGCTGTCCGGCGGGCAGAAACAGCGGATTGCCATCGCCCGCGTCTTTCTGCGTGATCCGGCCATTTTGATCCTGGACGAAGCCACATCAGCACTCGACCTGGAGTCTGAGCACATGATTCAGGAATCGCTGGCCCGCTTGACCAAAGGGCGCACCACGATCATCGTGGCCCACCGCCTCTCCACCATCACCCACGCGGACAAGATCGTGGTCATGAAAGAGGGGCGGATCGTCGAACAGGGAAGACACGAAGAATTGTTGGCGCTAAAAGGTGTGTATCATAATTTGTGGAGCGTACAGGATCTGGGCGCTCCCACAGCAGAGCATCCGGTGTCATAGGGAACCCGGCCAGTGGACGAAACGCGCGGGGCCGCGAGGAGACGGCGAGGCAGTCGCGTTTCCTCGCACCGGAAAGGAGGAGGGCGCCCGTGGAAACGTGGAAACGCAACTTGTATGTATTGTGCGGGGCGCTGTTTGTCGTCATGATGGCGATGAGCATGATCATGCCGTTTTTGCCGCTGTATATCCAGCAGGATTTCGGGGTGGAAGACCCGCATGAAGTGACCGCATGGGCAGGGGTCATTTTTGGCGCCAACTTTTTGACCGCCAGTCTGGTGTCCCCGATCTGGGGCAATCTGGCTGACAAGTACGGCCGCAAAATCATGATCTTGCGCTCCGGTTACTTCATGTCCGTCATCATCGCGGCGACCGGTTTTGCCGGGAGTTTGTGGCAGCTTTTGGCCCTGCGCCTCTTGAACGGAACGGTGGGAGGAATTGTCCCGGCCAGCACGGCTCTGGTCGCCTCCAATGCGCCTCGGGAAAAAGCGGGATGGGCATTGGGGCTGTTGCAGTCGTTCGTGACCGCCGGCTCCATTATGGGACCGCTGATCGGCGGGGTGTTGGCCGATCGAATCGGGTTCCGCATGATCTTTGTCGTGACCGGCAGCCTGGTCCTGTTGGCGACGCTGGTGATTACGTTTACCGTAAAGGAAACATTTGTGCCCCCGAAGGCCAAGGAACGCTCCAGTCTGTCTGATGACTTTCGCAAGATTTTCTCTTCCAGGGAGCTGCCGACGGTCTTCTTCGTGACGATCATGATCCAGTTTGCCTTGTTCAGTATCGTACCGGTGCTGCCGATTTTCATTGCACAGCTTTTGCATCAGCAGGGAAACGTCGCCTTCTGGGCGGGTGTGGTCCAGGCGTCTACCGGCATCGCCAACGTGCTGGCGGCGCCCCTTTTGGGACGGTTGGGAGACCGCTACGGTTCCCATCGCGTTTTGTTTGGCAGCCTGCTGTTTGCAGCCGTGTTGTTCGTGCCGCAGGCCCTGGCAGCAAACGTTACCCAGTTGGTGGTGCTTCGCTTTTTGCTCGGCTTGTCGCTTGGCGGCCTGCTGCCCGCTGTCAATGCCCTGCTGCGCCGGCTCACGCCCAGTCACATGATCAGCCGTGTGTACGGGTACAACAACAGCTTTGTCAGCATGGGCAGCATGCTGGGACCGATGATCGGCGGCTTCCTGGCCGGTTTCATCAGCATCAACGGGGTGTTTCTGATGACCAGTGCCCTGCTGTTCATCAACGCCGGCTGGGTGTTTTTCAGCTTCTTCCGTCAAAAGCCCCAGCGGGAAATGGAAACATGATGATCAACCGAAGTGGGAGAAAAAGTACGTGACATGAAGTGATGGGCCTAGCGAGCGAGCGGGCACCATCACACATGACACCACGGACTTTGTCTACATACTGAAGGACCGGCGTTACTGCCGGTCCAGAAAACGCAAGATTGCCATGACGTCCAGATCACCCAGGCCGTCCTCCAGCGCGGCGCGGTAGCAGGCGGCCGCCGATTCGGCCAACGGCGTGGAGACGCCTTCCTCACTGGCGAGGCGAAGGTCTTTGGCCATGTGTTTGAGGGCAAACGCGGCCGGGTAGTTGTCGGCGAGAATGGACGCTTCCTTGCCGCGGATCAGCGGCGTGCCGACCGCGCTCTCTCTGATGATGGTCAGCATCTGCTCGGCTTCGATACCCATGCTGCGGGCGAACAGCAGGGTTTCAGCCGCTCCCTGCACGGTAATGCCCAACAGCAGGTTGATCGCCAGCTTGGCTGACGTGCCGGCACCGTTGGGGCCGAGGTGAAGTGCCAGTTTGCCCAGCTTGTCCAGCAGCGGTTTGACTTGGGCATAGTCGCTCTCGTCGCCGCCGACCATGATGACCAGCTTGCCTTCCTTGGCCGGGCCGACACTGCCGGAGACCGGTGCGTCGAGGAAGCGAAATCCCGCCTGTCGGCACTGTTCGGCCAGATAGCGGGACGTCTGAGGAGAGACCGTACTCATGTCCACGGCCAATGTGCCGCGAGCACCGGAAGTGAGCAGACCGTCCGGTCCGGTGTAGACAGCCTTGACGGCCTCGTCATCGCTCACCATTGTAAACACGATATCGCATTCCGCCAGTTCCGCCAAAGAGCCAGCCAGGGCGGCTCCCTGCGCGAGCAGCGGCTCTGCCTTGCTGGGCGTGCGGTTCCACACCTTCACCTCATATCCGGCAGCCAACAGATTGCCGGCCATCGGGATCCCCATGTTGCCCAGCCCGATCCATCCGATTTTCATCACATCTGTCTCCTTTCTTGTTGCGGAAAACTGCAATCGTTCATTCGGCAGGACGTGTTTGGCTTACCGAGCCACGTTCACATCCATTATACCTATGTAAAGCTTCATCACCTATCGTAGCGGATATAAGGAAAAAGGTACAGCCTCCTTAAAAACAGGAGGCTGTACCTGTTCGTGCATGTGCTGCAAGATTTATCAGTCTTCGTTGGAGCTGTTGAAGATCATCACGTATTTGGCCAGTTCGAGCACGGAGATCAGCGCGGCGGCCACATAGGTGAGCGCAGCGGCGCCCAGCACCTTGTTGACGCCTCGTTCTTCCGTGTTGCGGATGAAGCCCATTTTGACCATCATGTCTTTGGCGCGGCTGCTTGCGTTGAACTCGACCGGCAGCGTGATCAATTGGAAGGCGACGGCTGCGGAGAAGAAGATGATCCCCAGCAGCAGCAGATTGGCTGCCTTGAAGAAGAAGCCGGCCAAAAGCAGCAGCGGTGCAACCCCCGACGCAAAGTTGACGACCGGGAAGATGCGGTGGCGGGCCACCAGCATCGGGTAGGAGACCTTGTGCTGCACGGCGTGTCCTACCTCGTGGCAGGCGACGGAGATTGCCGAGATGGAATTGCCAAAGTAGACCGGATCGGACAGACGAACCGTGCGGGAAATCGGGTCGTAGTGGTCGGTCAGCGTACCGGGGATGTGTTCAACTGGAACGTGCGTCAGGCCATTGGCGTCCAGCATGCGGCGTGCCGCTTCCGCACCGGTCAGGCCGGAAGAGGCGGGAACATCGGCAAAGCGGTTGAACGTTCCCTTGACGCGAAACTGGGCCCACAGCGACAGGCCGAACGCGATCAAAATCAGGAAGTCCATGGGGTGAAAGAACATGGGGGAAAATCACTCCTTCGTATATGATCATGAACAATGAGAGCACGTATGATAGTTTGCCCTATACTCAATTGTACGATCATCACAGGTGACAGTTTCACTTTTTTATTGTACAGTCTTTGACCAATCTTGACAATATCAGTGAATGCTTATGTGTGGTAAAAAAGCACTCTTCCCATAGTGGGAAGAGTGCGAGTGTTTTCAGGACGTCAGTCCTCTCTGGCAGGCTGCTGATCTTGTCGGGGAGGTTACTCGGTGGAGACAGACGGATCGGCCTGCTCTTTTTTCGGCGAAATCATCAGGAAGTGTGCAGCCGGATCGTCAATCAGCTTCTGGATGCGGCCGGCTGTTTCGTACTGCTCGGTGGCAAGCAGTTCCTCCTTGTAGGCGGAGAGCAGCTCGCGCACGTCGTTTACGCCTTTTTCGTCCAGTTGGTAGAGGAACACCTTTGCCCCTTTGGCGATCCTGCGCTCCAGAGCTGCCTGGTCAAAGCCCATCTCAGGTCGCAGGCGGACGTACACGACACCGCCGGTCATGCCCGCGCAGATCCACGGACCGGGATCGCCCAGCACGACGGCGCGCCCGTTGGTCATGTATTCAAAGGCAAAGCCTTTCAGGTTGGCCCGTGCTCCGATACCGCCCAGCTCGTCGCGAATCGGCTCGGTAATCTCGCCGCCAAACACGACGTCTGCGCCGGAGAGGCGGATGCAGGCGCGGGAATCGGCATTGCCCTGTACGATGAACAAGCCTTTTTGCGCACCGTAGCAGAAGCTCTTGCCGACGGAGCCGTTGATGTACGCACCGTTATGACCCTTGTGCTTGAGGATGGAGACGCGGCCGCCAAAGCTGGTTTTGCCGACGCCGTCCTGGGCGCCGCCTTCCACCCGAATGGTAACGCCCTGTGCGTTGTAAGCGGCCAGACCGTTGCCCGGCACGCTGCCGTCGGTGAAGTGGAGCGACACTTCCGGCAGCGAGGCGTAACTGCCGTCCAGGTAATTTTTCACGCGGGCACCGGACCAGCGGCTGCCCAGCACGCGTTCACTGGACAAAATCCCGGCAAACGTCTCCCGGATGGGTCGATCCGGGCTGAAGTAGCGGTTCTCCGAAGCGGCGGCAGCACCGGCGGTGACCAGCACGCGCTCCTCCGCTTCTTCCGCCCGAACGGCGGCTGCCTCCGGCGTGTACAGCGGATGGACGGCCAGCAGCGCCGACAGGTTGATTCGCTCCAGCAGACGGGTTTGGACCAGGAGGTCGGAGCGGCCGACCAGATCCTGCGTACGGCTGAAGCCGAGCGCGGCGGTGATGCGGCGCACTTCCTCGCCAAACAGGGTAAACAAGGTTTTCAGCCCGTCGACGGCCTGGTCGAACTGGCGCGGCACAAAGCGGCGCAGCCCTTTTTCGTGGGCCTCTTCCAGCGAGTCGATCTGGGTGGCGATACCCACGTGGCAGGTGTCCAGGTGACAGCCGCGGCAGGTGGTGCAGCCGACAGCGATCATCGCCAGGGTGCCAAAGCCGACGCGATTGGCGCCAAGCAGCATCAGCTTGACGACGTCTGCTGCGCTTTTCACGCCGCCGTCGGCCCACAGTTCCACCTTGTGGCGCAGGCCTGCTTCGAGCAAGGCGTTGTGGGCGGCTTTGACGCCAATCTCGGCCGGCAGCCCCACGTGCTGCAGGGCGTGGACGCGTGCCGCCCCCGTTCCTCCGTCAAAACCGGAGAGCGTGATGAAATCGGCGCCTGCCTTGGCAATGCCGACGGCGATGGTCCCGATGTTGGGCACGACCGGCACCTTGACGCACACCTTGGCTTCGTGGTTGGCCGTCTTCAGCTCCGTGATCATCTGGGCCAGGTCCTCGATGGAGTAGATGTCGTGGTTGTTGGACGGCGAGATCAGGTCGGAGCCGATCGTGGCGTTCCGGGCAGCGGCGATTTTCGCCGTTACCTTGGAGCCGGGCAGGTGTCCCCCTTCGCCCGGTTTTGCCCCTTGGCCGATCTTGATTTCCAGGATATCCGCCGCGTTGGCCAGCTCCACGTTGACCCCGAAGCGGCCCGACGCCACCTGGATACCGCGCGTTTTGCGGTAGCGGCCGAGCATGTCTTTGATTTCGCCGCCTTCGCCGTTCATGCTGATCATGTTGAGCTGGTCGGCGGCTTCGGCATAGGCGCGGAAGGCCGTTTCGTTCTGCGAGCCGAACGACATGGAGGAGATCAAAAACGGCAGCGAATGATCGCCTACGCTGATGTCCACCTGGGCCGGGTCCACCTGCTGCTCGGCACGGTCAAAGGCAAAGTCGGCCACGTGACGAATCGCAATCGGGTTGTCCCGTTCGTTTTCTTCCAGCTTCAACGCGTAGTCGGCGTACGGAATCTCTCCGGCGGCGACCTGTCCGATCAGTTTCCACAGGCGGGGGAAAATGTGGAACGTCTTGGCTTCCCTCGCCGTTGCACTGGCGTAATCCTCGTGCCGTTTGATGCTGTCCGCCTCCAGAGCGGCATAGGAGAGGCCGACCTGATCGGAACCGCAGAAGTTCACGATGGAGAGCGCCTTCGCCACGTCCGCCTGCAGCCCGATGGAGGAGAACAGCCGACCGTAGCCGCGCAGCTCGTGGATGCCGATGGTGGAGATCACTTTCTCCAGCCCCTTGTTCAGTGCGGCGTAGAGATTGGCGGCTGATGCCGCGCCTGCTTTGGCAAAGGCGGTGGCAAACATCAGGTACGGCGAAACCGCGTCCGCACCGGAACCAAAGGACAAGGCCAGGTCGTGCAGCGAACGGACGGCACCGGAGCGGAGGATGATGCCGGCCCGGCGGCGCAGGCTGATACCATCAGCGTCAAACGCTGCTTTCAAGCCTTGGTCGACAGCGGATACGGCGAGCAGCGGGTCGATCCAGTACCGGCCGTTCTGATGCGTCTCTGTGTCGTCCAACACAATCAGCACGGCTCCATTCTGCACTGCCTGTACGGCCGATTCCTGCAGCCGTTTCAGCCCGCCTTCCAGTCCGCTTTCCCGTTCGAAGTGGGTCGAGAGGATCGCGATGCTGGACGGGTGGTTGTTGAAGTAGTGGATCACCTGTTCCAGCGACAGCGTGCCCTGCTGCTGCGCCGTCTCCTGCAGCGACTGCCCTTCGAAGAGCAGCGGCGAGGGCAGCTCCAGACGCAGGCCGTCCGAGGCTGTGCCGGACAGCGGTACGCGGGTCCCGATCACGACGCGCGTGGAGAAATGCTCCATCTCCCGGTCGCGGTCAATCGCCGGGTTGGTGACGACAGCCACGCTTTCCTTGATGTAATCGGCCAGGTTTTGCCGCTCCTTGGACAGTGCAGCCAGCGGGCCGTCGTGGCCGAGCGAACGGATCGGTTCGGCTCCGTTGGCGGACATCTGCTCCACGAGTTGAATCTGTTCACGGTCCCAGCCAAATGCGCTGTAGACGGAAGAGGTCGGTGCCGACGTGTCCGGTTCGGCGACGAGCGCGTTGGCTTCATAGGCGAAGTGCAGGTGCTGACGGGCACCGGCTGCTTCCACCTTTTCCGCAAAGCGGTCGCGGACGATCTGCTGCAGCTTGTGGTGGGGGATCACTTCCACCTCTTGCTCCGCGTGCAGGATGACGCCCACCTTTTCACCGGGGGCGAGCGGTTTTGGTTCGCTTGCCATTTGATGAACCGGTATGATTCCCTGCTCGGAGGAGAAGTAATAGGACGTGGCGCTTTCCACCATCCACAGCGGTCTCAGCCCCAGGGCGTCGACGCTGAACACGCACTCATTTCCGTACCGCGAAACGATCCCGGCCGGTCCCTGGGCAAAGTGACCCCAAGCCTGGCGCAGGTACGTGTACAAGTCCTGCAGGTCATCCGGCAGGTTTTTCATCTCGTGATGGATCGGCGGGAACACCACTTCCATCGCTTCAAACAGGCTCAGGCCGTACCGGTGGATAAAGGTTTCGATCGTGCGGTTGAGGTTTTGCGAGTCGCTCCCTCCGTCGACCAAAGGCACGCCGAGCATCTGTGCCTCTTCTTCCAGCTTGCTGATCGTGTTGATCTCACCGTTGTGGCCCAGGAGGGAAAACGGCTGAACGCGGAAGAAGTTGGACAAGGTATTGGTGGAATAGCGGTTGTGACCGATGGTGACGGACGAGACAAAGCGTTCGTCAGCCAGGTCGTGAAAATACTGAGGCAGAATGTTGGCGGCGCCCATTACCTTGTAGGCGCTGGTCACCGGGCTGAGCGAAGCGACGTGAACGTTGTGGGCCGCTTCGATGGCGACGTGCAATTCAAACAGGCGGCTGGCATACGCAGCTTGGTTCAAGCCTTCCGGCGCGAAGACGGCCAACTGCCAGAAAACCGGTTCGTCCCGCTTGCCGTTATTGCCAAGCACTGCCGAGTTGACGGCGTTTTCCCGTTCCAGCAGGATCTCCACACCGTGCGCGGCAAACAGTCCGCGAATCGCTTCCTGAACGGCCTGCGGGTCGTGGCCCGAGCGCGGCACGAAGATGTGGGCGACGGCAAAGCGTGGATCACGGGCCAGATCGCCGTCCAGCCCGGCCTGGTGCAGATAGGCGGACCAGAGCGCGCGGGGGATGTCCGTGAGGATGCCACAGCCGTCTCCTTCCCCGTCGATAAAGCCGGAGCGGTGTTCCATCTGGATCAGCGAGCGAATCGTTTCCTGCACGTTGGTCCGCGTCGGCGTTCCCGACTTCTCGATGATACAGATGATGCCGCAACTGTCGTGTTCAATCACATGATAGCCTTGAAACTGCTCAATCGTATTTCTCTGTCTGTTGTCTAGCATGGTCCCGGTCAGTTGGCCTGACCCTCCACCTCCCCTGCGTACAATTCGGAAAGTTCAAAATTGTAATGTTTAGAATACCACGAATATAAGGGGGACACAAGAAATCGTCTGGCTTTTTATGCAAATGAAAGCGTTTTTATGCAAATAAAATGTTTTTGTTCGATAAAAACGCCTGTCCCACGCGCATAAAAAAAAGCGCATTCGTCTGTGGTAAATAGAGGAATGCGCATTAATTTGCATTTGTTACCGGTCGTGCTGTTGGGTTTTGTGATGTTCGGTTTTTCGCGGATTTTGAAAGCCGACGACCTCCATCATCTTGGAGTTCATCTTTGGGTCCATCGTCTTTTCCGGTGCCTGCGGGTAAGTGTGTTCGCCTTTGGACACGGGGTTCCCTCCTGTGTGAATGCTGTTTGAGGCTAGTATGCCCGAGCGGCCGGCAGCTGTCGCAGGCAATTTTTGACCGCTTACTTCGCGAGTGCGGCAAATGAACGGTCCACTGCCGCCACGGTGGCGCGAATATCGTCTTCCGTGTGGGCGGTGGTGATGAACCAGGCTTCGTATTTGGACGGCGCGAGGCAGATGCCCTCGTCCAGCATCAGCCGGAAGAAGCGGGCAAACAATTCTCCGTCCGCCGCCTGAGCGGAGGCATAGTCAGTGACCGGCTGGTCCGTGAAGTAGACGGCCAGCGCTCCTTTGACGCGGTTCACCTGAATGGTGATTCCGTGTGTCTCGGCAGCGCGGCGAATGCCCTCTTCCAACAGCTGGCCCAACCGTTCAAACTCCTCGTAAACGCCCGGCTGCCGGAGCACTTCCAGGCAGGCGATGCCGGCTCGGATTGAGGCTGGATTGCCCGCCATCGTACCGGCTTGATACGCAGGGCCGAGCGGTGCCACCTGCTCCATGATCTCGCGTCGGCCGCCGTACGCCCCGATCGGCAGCCCGCCGCCGATGATTTTGCCCAGTGCGGTCAGGTCCGGCTCTACGCCCAGCAGGTTTTGCGCCCCGCCGTAGCAGAAGCGGAAGCCGGTGATCACTTCGTCGTAGACGACCAGCGCGCCCGCCTCGTGGGCGATCCGGTTCACCGCTTCCAGAAAACCGGGTTTGGGCGGCACGATCCCGAAGTTGCCGACGATCGGCTCCACCAGGACGCACGCGGTCTCCTGTCCCCAGACCCGGATCGCTTCGGCAAACGCGTCGATGTCGTTGTAGGGAACGGTGATCACTTCGTTGGCGATGCTCTGCGGGATGCCGGCACTGTCCGGGATGCCCAGCGTGGACGGCCCCGAACCTGCCGCCACCAGCACCAGGTCGGAGTGGCCGTGGTAGCAGCCGGCGAATTTGATGATCTTGACGCGACCTGTATACGCGCGGGCGACGCGAATGCAGGTCATCACCGCTTCCGTTCCGGAGTTGTTGAAGCGGATGCGCTCCATCGACGGAATCGCCTCGCGAATCATGCGGGCAAACTGGATTTCCCACGGCGTCGGCGTGCCGTACAGCGTGCCGTTGGCCGCCGCTTCACTGATCGCTTTGGTAATGTGCGGATGGGCGTGGCCGGTGATAATCGGACCGTACGCCGCCAGATAGTCGATGTACCGGTTGCCGTCGACGTCCCAGAAATAGGCGCCCTGCGCCCGTTCCATCGTGACGGGGGCGCCGCCGCCGACTGCCTTGAACGAGCGGGACGGGCTGTTCACCCCGCCCAGGATGACCTCCATCGCTTCTTCGTGCAGCTGTGCGGATCGCTCTCGTTTCATATGTACTCCCTCTTTTCTGTCCACAAAGTCCTCCATCATCTTACCACAGCCGGCTTGGGGGCGTAATTGGAAAAGGTGCAATTGTCCCCGTTAAAAAGCAGGACGACGGGATGGCGATCTGTCGAACAGATTGGCGTCTCGACGCTTTTCAGCACACTGGATTTTGCAGAAATGAATGGCCTTCGATAAACTTAGCTATGGATTATGTAGAGGTTAAGCAAAGGACGGGTTGTCATGATACGTGTCAGTCATTTGCAAAAGGAATTTCGCATCCACCAGGCCCGTGCCGGCTTGGCGGGTGCGTTTCGCGACTTGTTCAGCCGGGAGTACAAAACGGTCAAGGCGGTTGACGATATTTCCTTTACCGTTGAGGAGGGGGAGATGTTCGCCCTGATCGGGGAAAACGGAGCCGGCAAATCAACCACGATCAAAATGCTGACGGGGATTCTCACCCCGAGCGGCGGCGAGATCGTCATCAACGGATACGTGCCGTACCGGCAGCGGGAGCAGTACGTCCGCTCGATCGGCGTCGTTTTCGGACAGCGCTCCCAGCTTTGGTGGGACCTGTCGCCGCTGGAGTCGTTCCGCCTGCTGAAAAACGTCTACAAGGTGGACGACACGGAAGGAGAGCGCTGGCTGGAGCGGTTGATCGAGGAGTTGGACATCGCCTCGTTCGTCAGCCAGCCGGTGCGCAAGCTGAGCCTCGGCCAACGCATGCGCTGCGAAGTGGCCGCCGCCTTGATTCACAAGCCGAAGCTGCTCTTTCTCGACGAGCCGACGGTCGGACTGGACGTGCTGGTCAAGCAGAAAATCCGGGAATTTCTCCGCAATCTGAATGAAACGGAACATACGACGATTCTCTTGACCACGCACGATGTGTCCGACATCGAGGCGCTCTGCAAGCGGGTGCTGGTGATGGACCAAGGCCGGCTGATCTTTGACGGCCAACTGACTGATCTGAAAGAGAAGTGGGGCAACGGCACCGAGGTGGCATTCCAGTTCAAGAAGCGGACGGCGCCGGAAGAGATGCGGGCGGCGCTTGGCGAGCTGCCCTGTGAAATCCTGCAGGACAACGAGTTCTCGCTGCGGGTAAAAGTGGCGCGCAGCCAGGAGATGCTGCCGTTCGTCCTGTCTGTGGTGATGGGCTCGTTTGAGGTGAGCGACGTGAAGATCAAGGAGGCCAGCACGGAAGACATCGTGCGCAACATCTACTCGACTGACGGCGAGGTTGTCAGCCATGGGTAAACTTTATCTGGAACTGATTCGCATCCGGTTTCTCACCATGCTCGCCTACCGGGTGAACTACTACAGCGGCATCATTATCTACGCGATCAACATCGGCGCCTACTACTTCCTCTGGGGAGCGATCTACGGCGGCCAGCAGCAGCTCGGCGGCCTCACCGTGGAGCAGATGACCGCATACGTCGCCATCGCCTGGATGTCCCGAGCGTTCTACTTTAACAACATCGACATGGAGATCGCCCAGGACGTGCGGGAAGGCAAGGTGGCCATCGAGATGATCCGGCCCTACAATTACCTTTCGGTGAAAACGGCGCAGGCTTTTGGCGAGGGTATCTTTCGCCTGCTCTTTTTTGCAGCGCCCGGCATTTTTCTGGTCAGCCTGCTGATCCCGTTCCGCTTCCCGGGAACGCCGGAAGGCTGGGGCCTGTACCTGGTCAGCCTGACGCTTGCGTTTGTCATCAACACGGAGCTGAATTTGCTGACCGGCCTGTTTACCTTTTTCCTGTTCCGCAACGACGGGATGATGCGGGCCAAGCGGGTGATTGTCGATCTGATGTCCGGCCTGGTGCTGCCGATCAGCTTTTTCCCCGGTTGGGCCCAGACGCTGATGGGGTGGCTGCCGTTCCAGGCGATCAACTACTATCCCAGCCTGATCTTCACCGGCGCGATTTCACCGGAGCAGGCGTGGGAGCTGATCGGGCTGCAGGCGGTCTGGATTGCGGTGATTTTCATGCCGATCCTGATTCTGTGGCGGCGGGCTCGTCACAAACTGGTCGTGCAGGGAGGGTAACCGATGCAAAACGCGCGACACATCATCGGCGTCTTCGCCGATTACCTCGGACAGTATTTCAAGACCAGGCTGGCATACCGGGCCGACTTTTTCGGCGATCTGGTCTCCAATCTGATCTACGAGCTGATTAATCTCGTCTTCATCATCGTCGTCTTTCAGCACGTGCCGCTGCTAAAAGACTGGACGCGGGACGAAATCATCTTCATTTACGGCTTTTTCCTGATTCCGTACGCGCTGTTCTCCATGTTTTTCAGCTTCTGGGACTTCAACGAGCGCTACATCATCCGCGGCGAAATGGACCGCATCCTGACCCGGCCGCTGCACAACCTGGCCCAGGTGTGTCTGGAATCGATGGCACCGGACCGGATCTTTGGCATCATCTCCGGGCTGATTATCATGGGCTACGCCGCATTCAAGCTGGATCTGTCCTTCCACTGGTACGATCCGCTGCTGTTTGTCGTGCTGGTGATCGGCGGGGCACTGATCTATGCAGGGGTGTACACGGCGATTGCCGCCGTCAGCTTTTTCTCTGATTCGCGCACGGGCATCGCGCCAATGATCTGGAACATCCAGCAGTACGGCCGCTACCCGGTGGACGTGTACAACAAGGTGATTCGTTTCGTGCTGACGTACATTCTGCCGTTTGCTTTCGTCGGCGTTTATCCGGCCGCCTACTTTCTGCGCAAGGAGACGTGGTACGTGTACGCGGCGTTTACGCCGGTCATGGGGGTAATCTTTTTCGGCATCGGGCTGGCGATCTGGAACTGGGGTGTGCGCAAATACAGAGGAGCGGGGTCGTGACCCCGCTCCAGTTTTGTTGCCAAAGCCGACCAGCAACTTTGGCAGATCAATGTGCAGGCCTTCAAACGGGAAACTATGAATTTCCGATTGCTTTGGCCAAGGCTTCAACCAGTTTTTCAGGATGTTGCGAACCGATCACAAATACCTTGTTGTTCTTCAGGCGTACTTTGATTCCGCGATTTCCGCTCACGGTATAGGCCCATCCGCCAAAGATCCATCTTCCACCCAAACCGCCGAAATCCCAGAAAGGGCTGAATTGACAAACTTCATACGCTGCTATCTCGTTATAGGGGATAAAGTGTTTCGCGAATGGGAAAAAACGCAGGTACAACCCTTTCTCCCTGATCTCAACGACGAGTTTTGTCAAGAACAGCGAGGTTATCAACAGCGGCGTAGCAATACCAAACAGAATCCAAATGATCCACGCTTCCACATCGGTTACCGGCTCGCTGACCACTTTTCGCAAAACGATTCGTTGGTACAAATCATAGCTAAATGCGGACAACAGGATCACATCCACGATGATGACGATCGTCCACAGCACTTTTTGGCGAAAGCGCTGGACTTCACGATGATACACCTTTTCTCCCATACGCAAACCTCCCCCACAAGTAGCCTCTTCACCCCAAAAGAGAACTCGCAAGTATATATTATACAATTTTATGCAGATATTTCCACGATGCACCGCGAGAAGACTGACATGCTGCGATAATAATAGTTGATTTTTTCAAAATATTGGATATAGTAGTAAAAAAAGGAATAATCTGTATCCAAATGATAGATTTTCCACTCCCAAAAACTGATGCAAGTCATGGTCCAATCCTACTAATGGATGGAAAAATATATAAATTTTTTCAATCATTTCTATCATGGGTGTATGGAGCGAAACCATGGCCAATCCAGATGAAAAAACAGTGAAAGGGGAGAAGCATGTTGAAGCCTGTCGGTGTAACCAGATTTTCACGCTTTGGGCTCATCTTCGCTCTGGTGGCTGCCTTTTGGCTCTACATCTTTGTCGCAGCCATTCACGCAGTGATGCCCACCAATCCCATTTCCGCTTTACCGCTTGCAAAGGAACTGTACATTGCCTCGTGGTTTCCGCAGGGGTGGGGCTTTTACAGCAAAGATGCGCGAGACCTCACGTTTCAAGTGGTGGACATAACAAATGGGACACTGGCAGCCGCCTGGCCAAATAATCGGTCTGAAAACTTTTTTGGATTGAAGCGCTTTGGAAGAAGTCAAGGGATCGAGGCCGGTCTTCTCAGTTCCAGAATACCGGAGTCCGCCAAAACGGATTGCGAAGAAAATCCCTATGCTTGCTTGAACAAGGCAGCTGTCTACGCGGAATTGGACAACCCTACGCCTTATCCGACCATTTGCGGAGACATCGGCTTTGTGTATCAGGAACCGGTTCCCTGGGCGTGGAGCCGCAGCGGTAAGAAAATCGATATGCCATCAAAAGTTGTGAGGGTGAACGTGAAATGTTCGAAAAATTAGGATCATTTGCCTACAACCTGGCGTTGACGCAAAACCCGTGGACAAACGTGTATGGCTTGGCCAGATCGTTGATGGCATTGTCGACCGCGCTGACGTTGGCGGTAAACGATGCCCATACGTTTTTCCGACCTTCGTCCGGCATGGATGTCTACCCCACTTGCGTGAACACGATCAGCCTGTTTTGCACCGTTCCCAACGACTATTTCTATTTGGACATGGTCAGATGGATCGCGGTCGTTTTGCTGCTGATCGTCGCTTCCGGATGGCGTCCGCGAATTACCGGGGTCATTCACTGGTGGATTTGCTACAGTTTCAACGTGTCGGCCATCACCTTGGACGGCGGAGACCAGGTAGCTGCTGTCTTTACGTTTTTGCTGCTGCCGATCACACTGACCGATTCGAGAAAATGGCATTGGCAAAAAGCCCATGAACCGCAAGTTGTTTCCGATCACGTCATTATTCGGCGCATCATCGCACTGGTAACCTTCTTTGCCATTCGTTTGCAGGTTGCGATCATATATTTTCATTCATCGGTTGCCAAGATGTTCGAGTCAACGTGGCTCAACGGAACCTCCGTCTACTACTATTTGCGGGACCCGATGCTGGGTCTGCCCTCATTCTTTCTGCAACTGGTAAACCCCATCCTGACATCGCCAGCGGTCGTCCTGCCGACATGGGGCACCCTTGTTCTGCAAGTGTGTTTGTTTGGCGCGCTGTTTGCCCCCAAGAAGTATTGGAAATATTTCCTCATTGCTGCCCTGCTCATGCATGAAGTGATTGCCGTTATGCTCGGGTTAATCAGCTTTTCCATGATCATGAGCGCCGTTTTGATCCTTTATCTGCGGCCAGTGGAGCAAGAGTTCACGTCTCTGCATCGGATCAGACTGTTCAAGAAGGAGACAAGCCCAACGCAGAAAGATTATCACCTTTCTCCTCAACAAGTGAAAGGTGCTTAATCTTTACAACAACACGTTGGAGCAGCAACAACCGTCTTGTCCATGGCGAAGGCAGCGGCACTTTTCATTTCAACGTGGCAAGGATTCAGGTTGGCTTTGCTCCATGTTGAAAGGGAGGGGACGCCTATAAGATTTTGAATCATCGCTAATTGACCACAGAGAAGAAAAAATATTGTGAAAAGGGGTTTGAGTAGGGATGAATCTCAAAAAAGCACTTCCCATTTTTCTGGCCTTTTTGCTTATGCTGGTAAGCGTAAATGCTTACGCAACTCAACCTTCCAAAGTGAAGTACGATGGGGAAACGCTCTTCCGCGGCATTATCTTTGGACAAGGTCCTGTTGCCCACCTTTTCCCTGAAATCTGGACGAAAGATTTGCTGAGCAAGGTAAATCAAAAAGAAACGAAGCAAGTCATTGATCACCTGGTTGCGCGGATGAAGGCGAAATCTCCGTCCTACTTCGCGGAATTTGAGCGCGCAGTATACAGCGGTGACCACCTCAAAATTAATAAGGCGATCGACAAGGGCGGCCAAATTTTGGATCAGGTAATCAAAGAAGATGAACGAAGGGTAAAAAGCGGAAAAGAAGGATACGGAACTGGACAGTACGTGTTGTACGTTGCGTACGCTGCTGCGGCGATCAGTGCAGCAGCTATATACAGCCATATAGTGGCCTTGAATGCCGGTGGTGCAGTAACCATTTACCTTGCTGTCGCTGTGTCGAAATACTTCTGGGTCGGCGATAAACCAAATGAATTAGCTCTGCAAAAAGAAATGCTGATCAACAATATCGTAGAACGCTTGGCCACCCAGTAAAAAAACAGCCGAAGCAGTAACGGGTCAAACCGCAGATTCCACCATCTGCGGTTTGACCATGTGGGCTCCCTGATGATTTGGAGATTTGGAAACTTCCGGCATTGTCAACTTCATCAGCGTCGTCGTATAATAAGCTGGTAACAACCAATATACAATTCCTTCGGGGCAGGGTGAAATTCCCGACCGGCGGTGATCGCGCACGGCGCGTAAGCCCGCGAGCCTCCCGGCGTAAACGCTTGGAGTGCAGGATCCGGTGCGAGTCCGGAGCCGACAGTACAGTCTGGATGGGAGAAGGATGACGACAGTACGTACACCGCACGTGCTTGTTTGTCTGTGCGCGGGTACGGGATGTGGGGGCGTATGCCTGTTGTGGCCCCTTTCATTTCGCATACCTGTGGCACTGGCATGGTCAGCTGTCCGCGTTCGCAAGCCCTGAGGAGAAGTCAGTCCTCAGGGTTTTTGTTTGGTGAACGTACGGATAGACGACCGGGCAGGGGTGGACGTTTCTGTTGCCATTCCTCATCAGAAGGAAGTAACACGTGAGGAGATGGTACAGATGAAAGCAACGACGATGCGCCCATCACACGCGACGCAGCGGCTGGTGGCGATTCCCATGCTGGCGGCGGTCGCATTTGTTCTGCAGTATCTCGAGTTTCCGGTGCCGCTGCTGCCGCCGTTCCTGAAGCTGGATTTCAGCACGCTGCCGGCGTTGATCGGGGGCTTGCTGTACGGACCGGTGGCCGGGGTCCTGGTGGAAGTGCTGAAAAACACGCTGCACATGCTGTTAAAAAATACGGATGGCCTGCTGATCGGCGAGGCGGCCAACGTCGTCGCCGGCGCCAGCTTTATCCTGGCAGCCATTTATCTGCAGCGCCGCGGCATGGGGAAAAAGGGCTTTGCCGCAGGACTTGTGCTGGGAACCGTGCTGATGACGGCGGTCATGGCGGCTGCCAACGCCTACTTCCTGCTGCCCGCCTACGCGGCTCTCTACCAGGTGTCGCTGGAACAGCTGCTGGCCCAGTTCCAGGCGGACAGCGTCTGGTCGTTTGTTTTGTACAGCATCGTGCCGTTTAACATACTCAAAGGGGTTGTGCTCTCGCTGGCAGCGTATCCGCTGTACGTAAAGCTGTCCGGACGGCTCAACCTTCGCATGACAAATTGACAATGATTTCTTGGCTTGCTATGATATTGCCTAATCAAAGGCAATGAAAGGACCCGCAGGTACTGACCGTGTTCCAGAGAGTCGGCCCTTGTCTGGAAGGTCGATGCACAGGCGTATCTGCTCCCCATCCTGGAGCCGCTGGCGATGAGCCATGCCGGATGCCCTGCCGTTATCGGGCGTTGAGTGGGCCGCAGCACGCCGTTGCGGTCAATCAGGGTGGTACCGCGGGTAATTCCCCCGTCCCTAATTGGGATGGGGGTTTATTTATTTTAGAGGAGTGTGTGACATGGCGAATGAAAAAGCGTATGTAAAGGAGATTACCCCGCAGTCGGAAGACTTTTCGCGCTGGTACATCGATACGATTACCAAGGCGGATCTGATGGATTACACACCAGTCCGCGGCTGTATCGTGTTCAAGCCGGACGGGTACGAGCTGTGGGAGCGGATTCAGGCGGCGATGGACAAACGGTTCAAGGAGACGGGCCACCGCAACGCCTATTTCCCGATGCTGATTCCCGAGTCGTTTTTCCAAAAAGAGAAGGAGCACGTGGAAGGCTTCAATCCGGAGCTGCCCTGGGTGACCGAAGCGGGCGGCGAAAAGCTGGAAGAGCGGCTCGCCCTGCGGCCGACATCGGAGACGATCATCGGCCACATGTACAGCCAGTGGATTCAGAGCTATCGCGATCTGCCGGTGCTGATCAACCAGTGGGCCAACGTCTTTCGCTGGGAAAAGCGGACGCTGCCGTTCCTGCGCACGTCTGAATTCCTCTGGCAGGAGGGGCATACCGCCCACGCCAACGAGGAGGAAGCGCGGCAGGAAACGATGCAGATGCTGGACATCTACAGCGAGGTGGTCGAACAGGAGCTGGCCATCCCTGTCTGGAAAGGGCAGAAGACGCCGAGCGAACGCTTTGCCGGCGCAGTGGATACCTATTCCATCGAAGCGATGATGAAGGACGGCAAGGCGGTGCAGGCCGGCACCTCGCACTACCTGGGTGAAAACTTTGCCAGAGGCTTTGACATCAAGTTTCTCGACAGGGACAATCAGTTCAAGTACGTCCATACCACTTCGTGGGGGACGTCCACCCGCCTGATCGGGTCGATGATCATGGTTCACGGTGACGATCGCGGTCTGGCGCTGCCGCCGCGTGTGGCACCGACCCAGGTGGTGATGATCCCGGTCGGTCCGCCCAAACTGCGGGAAAAGGTGATGGAGAAGTTCGATCCGCTGTTTGACGCTCTGAAGGCGGCGGGCGTGCGGGTGAAGGCAGACCTGCGTGAAGAGACGCCGGGCTGGAAGTTCAACGAGTGGGAAATGCGCGGCGTGCCGATTCGCCTGGAGATTGGTCCGCGCGATGTGGACAACGGACAGGTGGTCCTGGCCCGTCGCGATACCGGCGAAAAGGTGACGGTCGCCCTGGACCGGGCAGTGGAAGCGGTCGCCGACCTGCTGGAAGAGATTCAGCGGAACATGTTTGAAAAGGCGCTGGCGTTCCGTACCGCCCACTCCCACCTGGACATCGACACCCTGGATGCGCTGAAGGAGCACATCGCCAAGGCGGAAAGCGAAAACCGCATTGCCGGCTGGGTGCTGGCCGGCTGGTGCGGCGACGACGCTTGCGAGGCGAAAGTGAAAGAGGAGACCAAGTTCACCTCCCGCAACATTCCGTTTGAGCCGCCGACAGTCAAGCATACCTGCATCACCTGCGGCGGGGAAGCCAAACATACTGTCTGGTTCGCTCGCGCCTATTAAACCGTCCTCAACACAAAAGGGCACCCGTGTCTATCGGGTGCCCGCTTTTTCATTACCCAGGACCCAATCTGTAAAGGACCCGGGGTCTGTAAACAGGTAATCCGGTTCGGGCTGGAAGCAGCCCGCTTTTTGTGTGACTGGCAGCCAATCCACGCCGACCGTGACCAGGGATGCGGCCCGTCCCGCAAGTACATCGGCATCGCTGTCTCCCACGTACAGCGTTTGTTCGGCGCGTGCTCCCAGTTGTTTCATTGCCGACAGAATGCCTTCGGGATCGGGCTTTGGCCGTGACACGTCGTCGCCAGTGATGACCACGTCAAAATAGCGGTCCAGCCCCCACGCCTGCAGGGAAATGTCGGCGCTGCGCCGCCCTTTTCCGGTGACAATGCCCATGACGAAGCCGGCCTCGCGCAGCCGGTCCAGCATCAGCGCGATTTCCGCTGGATTGTGCACGTGCCGGTGTCCTTCCGCATAGACCCGGAAAAAGTGGTCGAGAGCCTGTTCCAGCTGTTCTGGCGGAATCATCGCCTGCAGAATGTCAGTCTCCGTCGGTCCGAACATGGCGAGGATCTCCTCGTCTGTGTAGTGGCGGTGGAGATACTGCTGAAACGTCGAGCGAAACGCGGTGAAAATCAGCGGCAGCGTATCTGCGACGGTGCCGTCAAAATCAAACAGGATGGTGCGCATTGCCAACCTCCTTGCCATCAAACATGGGCGAAAACCATCGCGCAAACATGATGTTCGTGTGTCAGCGTGACAGTCATTCCTATGCGTCAGGCAAAGCGGTTATTCGTCGCTGTCCTCAACCCCGTCGCCCTCGTCTTCGGCCGGATCGGGCGGCATCAGCGGAAACAGCACGTCAAAGAACTTGAATTTGCGGCGGCCGTTTTCATTTTTCAGCCCCTTGTACTTTTGCAGCAGTTCGCTGATCTCGTCCACCAGCTGATTTCGTTCTTCCTGATTTAAATAAAATTCAGTTAAATTGAACGCGAACGTGTCCTTGTACTCTTTGCGCACGTCCACATCGCTGGCCACAAACCGGTTGAGTGTCCGCATCAAATCCTGCTCCGTGGTGCGGAACGGCGTAAACATGATGTCGCTCAACTGCTGTGCGTTTTCTTCGATCATCAGCTGCAGTTTGACCTGGATCACCTTGGCCACAGGCTGATAGTACTTCTCCACGATCGAGCCTTTGACCCGGGTGTCCACCTGTTCCAAAAGACCGACGCGGACCAGCTCCTTCACGTGGTAATGCAGGCGAGCGGCGTTTTCGCCCAGTTCGGTCGCGATCTGCTTCGCCGTGCGGGGCTCCAGGTCTTCAAACAGTTCCAAAATCTTTACGCGCTCCGGTATGGCAAGAGATTTAAGGGCATCCGGCTCGGTTACCTGAAAAAACTCCTTCATGATTGATTCACCATCCAGCTACTACGCCAAATTTTATAATTCTTTATTTTTGACAATTTTCCTATCCTTCCATTTTATCATCTTCCTCCCAAATACGCAACGTGCGAGCAGATGAAGTGGATCTGCGCTTTGTGGTAAAATGAGACAAACGCGTCAATAAAAATTGAAACGGAAAGTAGGGATTTCATGATGGTAGCAGTAGGACAAGCGGCGCCTGATTTTACCCTGCAGGCGAACGGCAATCGGACGATTTCTCTTCGGGATTTTCGCGGTCAATACGTAGTGTTGTACTTTTATCCCAAGGACATGACCCCGGGCTGCACGACGGAAGCGTGCGATTTTCGCGACTATCACCCGAAGTTTGCCGAGCTGAACACGGTGGTGCTCGGCATCAGCCCCGACGATGTCAAATCGCATGACAAGTTCGTTGCCAAGCACGAGCTGCCGTTTCCGCTGCTGGCCGACCCGGATCATCAGGTGGCGGAGGCGTACGGCGTCTGGGTGCTGAAAAAGATGTACGGCCGGGAATACATGGGCATTGAACGCTCTACATTTCTCATCGACCCGGAAGGCACGATCGTCAAGGTGTGGCCCAAGGTAAAAGTGAAGGGGCACGTCGAGGAAGTGCTGCAAACGATTGAGCAACTGCAGCAGCAATAACATTAGCCCCTCTGTCGCGCCTGCTCACGCGAGGAAGGCTTTTTCATTCAAGGATACTACACGCATCATGATGCAAGACATTGGAGGAAATACGATGACCGTATCGACCGACTACATGGTGGAGATGTTTTGCCGCCTGGCCAACACGCCCAGTCCGACCGGCAATACCGCCAAAGTAATGGCCCTGATCGAAGCAGAATTGAGCCGATTGGGCATCGACTATGTTCGCACCAACAAGGGAGCGGTGCTGGCCACCCTGCCTGGCAGAAACGACGACAAGCAACGACTGCTGACGGCCCATGTGGACACGCTGGGCGCAATGGTAAAAGAGATCAAGGAAAACGGCCGGCTGAAACTGGACTTGATTGGCGGGTTCGCGTGGAACGCCGTGGAAGGTGAGCACTGCATGATCGAGACGGACAGCGGCCGGATCATTACCGGCACGATCCTCTCGACCAAGGCGTCGGTCCATGTCTACGGCCGGGAAGCAGGCAAAATGGAGCGCACCGAGGAAACCATGGAAGTGCGGCTGGACGAAAAGGTAAAAAACGAGGAAGACGTGCTGGCGCTGGGCATTCGCGTCGGTGATTTTGTTTCGTTTGATCCGCGGGTGACTGTTACCGAGAACGGGTTTATCAAATCCCGCCACATCGACGACAAGGCCAGCGTGGCCATCCTGTTTGGCGTGCTGAAACACTTGCGGGAGAGCGGAGCCACACTGCCGTACACGACCCATTTCCTCTTCAGCAACAACGAGGAGATAGGCTACGGCGGCAATGCGAGCGTCCCGGAACGGGTAGTGGAGTATCTGGCGGTGGACATGGGGGCGATCGGCGAAGGACAGACCACGGACGAGTACTGCGTCTCCATCTGTGCCAAAGATTCGTCCGGTCCGTACCACTATGGACTGCGCAAGCACCTGGTGAAGCTGGCTGAAGCGCATGGGTTGAACTACCAGGTGGACATATACCCGTACTACGGCTCCGACGCCAGCGCCGCGCTTCGTGCCGGATACGACATCGTGCACGGGTTGATCGGGCCTGGCGTGGACGCGTCCCACTCCCACGAGCGGACGCACAAGGAGGCACTGGAAAACACGGCCAAACTGTTGCTGGCCTACCTCGAATCGGAAGTCATGCAGGCGTAGGTGAAGAGATGATGAGTGAGATCTATCGTTGGACGCAGTATTACGATCTGACGCAGCGCGGTCTGCCGGGGGACGTCGAATTTTACCTGGAGATGGCCCGCGCTGCCGGGGGTGAGGTGCTGGATCTCGCCTGCGGTACCGGACGCATTGCCATTCCGTTGGCAGAGGCGGGGGTGAGCGTTACCGGGTTGGACCTGTCGGCGGAAATGCTGGAGCGGGCCCAAAAGAAGGCGGACGAGCGCGGAGTATCGGGACGGCTTACATTTGTGCAGGGAGACATGCGGGCATTTGATCTGGGCAAAACCTTTCCGCTGATCATGATTCCGTTTCGCTCGTTTTTGCACCTGCTGCATATCCAGGAGCAGATGAAGGCCCTCTCCTGTATCCGCCGTCACCTGGCACCGGGCGGGAAGTTCGTGATGAACGTATTTGTCCCGAAAATCGCTCATCTTTACGAAGAGAGCGAAAAAATGTCCTTGCGCGGGGTTTATCGGCTGGAGTCGGGCGAAGAGGTCGCGATGTGGGATTACACTCGCTACGACCACTTTCAGCAGTTGGCCGAAGTGACCCGGACCTACGAGCGGATCTCCCCGGAAGGAGTGGTGACTGAGCGGGTGACGGGCCGCTTTACACTGCGCTACATCTTTCCGGCTGAGCTGCACCACCTGCTTCGGCTTAATGGATTGAAAGTGACGCAGCGGTTCGGCTCGTTTGCCAAGGCGCCGTTTGACGCCTCCAGCACCGAGCTGATTGTGGTCGCCGAAGCCATGTAAAACGGCGGTGCATTCAAAAAGCCGCGTGTTTTTGTCGATTTCCAGGGAAATAACGGGAATGGGGGGCTGTTTGTGAAAATCTATACCAAGTCGGGTGACAAAGGGGAAACGTCTCTGGTATCCGGCGTGCGCGTTCCCAAGCACGCTGACCGCGTGGAGGCCTACGGCACGTGCGACGAGGCCAACTCCGCCATTGGACTGGCGCTGTCGCTGCTTCCTGACGGGGAAGCATGGAACGAACTGCGGGGCGTGTTTCACATCGTGCAGACCAAGCTCTTCCACATCGGTGCAGAGCTGGCGACGCCGGAAGGAAAAACGGTGGGCTGGCCGATTCGTGACGAGGATGTTCAGTTTTTGGAGGAACAGATCGACAAGCTGGACGCGACTCTGCCGCCGCTCTCCAATTTTATCCTGCCCGGCGGTCACCCTGCTGCGGCCGCTTTTCACGTGGCGAGGACGGTAGTGAGGAGAGCGGAGCGCAAGGCGGTGCTGGTCAGCAGTCAGGAGCAGCTGAATGCTGCGGTGGTCAAGTATTTGAACCGACTCTCCGATTACCTGTTTGTCGTCGCCCGCTGGGTCAACCGAAATACGGGCCAAGCGGAGCAGCATCTGCACGAACAGGGAACAGACTGACTGCGTTGTACTTAGTGCAACAGCAGATAGAAGGCAGCAGGACTGTCAGCACCCGGGCAGCTTGTGTTCTGCAAGTGCAAAGGATCTGTCGCCGGATCAGTCGCCGGCCGCTCAGTGAACAGGAGCGGCCGGTCCGGCTATATGTCTGAACTGGTGAGAGAGCAATCAGGGGCATGGCGGATCATGATGTCTTCCCTTCAGACAGAAAAATCGCAATTTTTTAAAAGGTTATCAGCGTGATTTGAGCATCCCGTCGGATCGGCAGACGTTTAGACGATCGCCCCTTTTTACGGCAGTTTCGCTGCTGACGTTAAACACACCGGAAATGGAGCGTGTCGCAGCAAATCGGTTATCTGCTGCACTGTCTGCCGTTTTTCGAACATGACACGTAAGGCGGGTGAGCAAAGGTGACTGTCTTCTCACAGGCTGCAATTTTGTCGATTACGGAACAGACGGACATAGCGTACAAGCGGGCGTTTTCCCGAATGGAGGTCCGTTCCTGGGGGATGTTGTTTGTGAATGAAGCAAATCCCATGCACTACGATGCCAATCACGCCCATGTGTCCCAGCCGGTCACCGGGGAAGCTGAGGCGGAAGCGATTGTCCGTGAGACCATCTCGTTTTTTTCAGAGCGCGGCATCATTCCCCGTATATACGTGTACGAACAGGGGGACAAAGAGCCGCTGATTGCGGCGTTGGAACGGCACGGCTTTCAAATGGAATCCCTGCCTTCGCCCATGCAGTTGTGGCAGGGGGAATTGGCTGAGGCTCGGCCGATGGAAGGGATTGTGATCGAACCGGTGACGGCGGCCAACTACGACGATTGCCTCACCGTCGAGTCGATTCCGGAATTGGGCGGACGCGAAGTCAGGGAGAAGGCGTTTGCCAGGGAGTTTGCCCATCCCGATTTTTCGCATTACCTGCTGCGCGTCAACGGCGAACCGGCCAGCACGCTTTGCCTGCTTCGCGCCGGGGAGTACATGCGGGTGGAAAACGTGGCTACCCTGCCCGCATTTCGCGGCCGCGGCTTGATCGGCCATTTGCTGCGCCATGCCCAGGAGCGGTTTTTGGAGGAGGGCGGCAGCCGGCTTTTGGTCTTCCCGATCAATGATCACGTCGCGCGCCTTTACCGCCGGTACGGCTTCGCTGACGTTGGCGAGGTTCGGCTCCTGCACGCCTACCGCGGCGGCAAAGGCATCCTGGAGATACGCTAAATGCTAAAAACCCCTGATGAAACTTTCAGGGGTAATCTGGTCATCGTACATACCGGGCAATTCCTTCCCGAAACGGGATCTTGGGCGTATCAAACGCGCTGTACAGGACGTCGGTGTCGGAGCAGGCGTTGCCCTCCAGCAGCATGGTGAGCTGCGTATGGGTTATCGGGAAAAAGGAGAAGCCTTCCATCAGCGAGACAACCGGCTTCATCAGCCCCACCGGTATGTGCAGCTTGCGGACGTGCCGCTTGCCGATTACCTCTCCGATGACGTCCAAAATCTCGGCGTAGCTGAGAGGGGTCGGACCTCCCACTTCAAACGTTTGGCCTGTAACGCTCTCCCGTGTCAGCGCCTGTTCAAACACGTCGGCTACCGTCTCGCGGGCGACAGGCTGCAGCGGGTAGGAACCGTCGCCGATGACAGGGGTGACGGGAAGCCTGACCAAATTGGCCAGCATGTTCACAAACTCGTCGCCCGGGCCGAAGATGACCGATGGTTGAAAGATCACGTAGGGAATGCCGCTCGCTTTGACCAGTTCCTCGGCTTCGTGCTTGGTGCGGTGATACGCGCTGGCAGCACCGGCTCGCGCTCCCAGCGCACTCATGTGGACGAATCGGCGGACGCCGCTTTGTGCGGCCGCTTGCAGCACATTCCGCGTGCCTTCGACGTGGATGCGGGAAAACGTCACGCCCGCTTTCGGCTGTTCCCGGATAATGCCGACGAGATGAATCACCGCTTCAGCGCCTTCCATCGCCCGCCGGAGCGAATCCGGGTCGAACAAGTCTCCCGGGGCCATCGTGACATGCGCTGTGTCCGCCTGCGCCAGCTTCGCCTCCGAGCCGGGACGGACCAGACAGGTGACCTCGTGACCGGATGCCGTCAGCCTGGACAGCACGCCTTTTCCCACAAAACCGGTTGCACCCGTGAGAAATACCTTCATCAGCGTCACCTTCCCGGTGTAACATTCTTCCAAATCGTATTCGACGTCAGGGCTTACATCCCTGCCATGACCTGCAGCAGCTTCAGGCGTACAGGACGACTGGTTGACGGCGGACGTATAATGAAGAGGAAAGGGGGACATACCTATGGCGCAACGAAAAGTACCAGTCGACCAAATTCTCGATACCCTCTATCAAATGTACCCGGACGCTCATTGCGAGCTGAACTACACGACGCCGTTCGAACTCTTGATTGCCACGATTCTCTCTGCACAGTGCACGGACAAACGGGTAAATGAAATCACCGGCCCCCTGTTTCAAAAATTCAACAAGCCGGAGCATTTCATCCATTTGACGCAAGAAGAGCTGGAAGAGCATATAAAAGGGCTGGGGTTGTATAAGAATAAAAGTAAGAACATCCTGGAGACCTGTCGCATCCTCTACGAGAAGTACAACGGCGAAGTGCCGCAAACCCATGCGGAGCTGGAGGCGCTGCCGGGTGTCGGGCGCAAGACAGCCAACGTCGTCCTCTCCAACGCTTTTGGCGTGCCAGCGATCGCAGTCGATACGCACGTCTTCCGCGTCGCCAACCGGCTGGGTCTGGCGAAAAGCGACAATGTGGACGAAGTGGAGCGGCAGTTGATGAAGCGGATTCCGCGGGAGAAGTGGTCCGACGCCCATCACTGGCTGATCTGGCACGGACGTCGGGTGTGTGCCGCGCGCAATCCCAAGTGCGACGTCTGTCCGCTGCGGGAGATGTGCACATATGCCCAGGCAGAGGCGAAAAAATCGCGGACCCCATCCACGGCAGCGAAACAGACCAAGCGGACCGCGGCCAAATGACGGGGAACGGCTCCGGACATTCCCGTTTTCAGCGGAATGGATATTGACAGCGTTCGAAGAATAGACGTACACTTATTTAAAGTAATTCTAATCAATCACAAACAAGCAACGCTTGTTTGTTTGGCTTGCATAAGACTGTGAGGTGTAACTCAATGTCACAGCGAGTGGAAAAGGCTGTTGAAATCCTGAAAAGTACCGGGGTACGTATGACACCTCAGCGTCATGCCATTCTCTCCTATCTGTTGGACAGCATGTCGCATCCGACGGCTGACGAGATATACAAGGCTTTGGAAGGCAAGTTTCCCAACATGAGCGTGGCGACGGTTTACAACAATTTACGCGTGTTCAAGGAGGCGGGTCTGGTTCGCGAGCTGACCTACGGGGACGCGTCCAGCCGCTTTGACGCCAACGTGGAGGAAGACCATTACCACGCCATCTGTACGAAGTGTGGAGCCATCCGCGATTTTCACTTCCCGTACCTGCAGGATGTGGAGGAAGCGGCTGCCGAGTCGGTCGGATTCCGCGTGACCGGTCACCGCATGGAGATTTACGGCGTGTGCGAAGAGTGCCAAAAGAAAGCTCATTGATTGAACCGCGTGCGCCCCGGAACAACACCTTCTGCTTCAACCGGCTGTTCCTGTTGGAGAGAGGGTGTTTTTTGTTGGTGTAACCTTTTTTCGTCTGATTCGTCTTTCTGACAGGGGCACGTTTCCCAACATGTCCCTCCAGCCAAAAGGTTGTGAATCGACCGACAATGCCCTATGATCAAAAAAAAGCGGAAACGACCGGGATGCCTGTCTTTTCTGGCAGGCGGACCGTGTGCAAGGAGAGCAAATCTGTGAGTCTGGAAGTGCAATTGGGCCCTCGCCCTCGTTTCAAGCGCAAGCGAAAGAGAAAGCGCGTGACCCCGATCCTTCTGCTGCTGGCGGCGATTGCCGCGGCGGCGTACTGGTTTTTCATCAAACCGTCCAACGAACATGTCGAACCGTATGGAGGCAGCCGTCAGGCAATCGTTTGGCAGGGCGGCCTGTACGACAAGAAGTATCTCTTTGAAGCGGAGCAGGTGCTGCTGCCGTTTGAATTTCTCAAGGAACATCTCGATCCTGCGATCTATTGGGACGAGCCTACCCGATCGGTGATCGTGACCACGAAGGACAAGGTGCTGCGCATGCAGAGCGGGGAACTGGTCGCGTACCTGAACAAACGGCCCGTTTCCCTGCAGGTGCCCGTCAAGGAAGTAAACGGCACCCGCTTCATTCCGCTGGAGCCGCTGGAAAAGCTGTACCGCGTCTCGTTCAGCCGCGATCCCGACACCGGGGTGCTGCGGGTGGAAAAGGAAGGGTACACCGTGCAGCAGGGGAGCGTCGTCAACGGGGATGAGCCGGTCCGCCTGCGCCTGGAGCCGACGCACCGTTCCCCCTATGTGGCTGAGCTGTCCAATGGCGAGGCCGTCGATATTTTGGGCGAATCGGAAAAGTGGTACCGCGTATTGTCCTCCAAAGGGATTACGGGCTACCTGCCGACATCGGCGGTATCGCTGACCGAGGTGCGCAAAGTCAGTCTCGACCAGCCCGGCCGGGAACAGCCGACCGTGTGGAAGCCGGAGGGTACAAAAATCAATTTGACCTGGGAACACGTGGTCAACCGCAATCCCGCCGTTGCCAACATTGGTCCGATGCCGGGGGTGAACGTCGTCTCCCCTACCTGGTTTGAGCTGAAGGACGGCAACGGCACGCTGCTCAACAAGGCGGACCCCGGGTACGTGCAGTGGGCCCACCAGCGCGGGTACCAGGTCTGGGGGGTGGTGACAAACGGGTTTAACCCCGATTGGACCCAGTCCGTTTTGGGCAGCTACGACAAGCGGGAAAACCTGATTGCGCAGATCGTGCACTACGCTCATCTGTACGATCTGGACGGCATCAACATCGATTTTGAAAACGTCTATGTAGAGGACAAGGAGCGACTTGTCCAATTCGTCCGTGAGATGACGCCGTACCTGCACGAGCTGGGACTGGCCGTGTCCATGGACGTCACGATCAAGTCGTCCAGCGACCGATGGTCCCGTTTTTACGACCGGGCGAAACTGGCCGAGGTCGTGGACTACATCGCGGTCATGACGTATGACGAGCACTGGGCGTCCAGTCCGATAGCGGGCTCTGTCGCTTCCTTGCCGTGGACGGAGAGAGGACTGCAGGGTGTTCTGGAAGAGGTGCCCGCCGAGAAGCTGCTGCTGGGTGTGCCGTTTTACACCCGGCTGTGGAAAGAGACGAAGCAGCCGGACGGCAGCGTCAAGGTCACATCCAAAGCGCTGTCGATGGCCGGGGCCTCAGAATGGATGAAAGAGCGCAAACTGACTCCCACGCTTGACGAAGATTCCGGACAATTGTTTGTCCGCTATGAAGACCCTGCCGATGGAGCTGTCTACAAGATGTGGCTGGAAGACGTCACCTCCATGCAAAAGCGGGTCGCCCTTGTGCACAAGTACAATCTGGCCGGCATCGCTTCGTGGCGGCGCGGCTTCGAACAGCCCGAGATCTGGAAGGCGATCAATGACGGGCTGAATCGAAAGTGATACACGGTGATTTCGCGCGCGGCTTTCCGGCCGCAATGACATGTGACCAAGGAAAAAATCCACCTTGCGCCAATCGGCTGCAGGTGGATTTTTTGTTTCCCGTCAGGTCTGGTTTTGCTGCGGCTGTTCGTCCTCGAGCAGGAGAGGCTGCCCGCAAAACATACAGGCGTCTTTTTTTCCCAGCATTTTCGTCACTTTTTTGCACGAGGGGCATTCCACTTGGGGAGCGGACATGGACACCATCCCGGAAATCATGAACATGACGGTGCTGCCCATCGTCAACAAAAAGCCGATGACCAACAGGAGCGTCATAAACGCGTAGGAACCCTTCAACCATGTGCCAAAGAACGGAATAAAGTCCAGATAGCCGGCAAAAAACGCATACCCGGAATACATCAGCAGGATGCCGATCCCCATGCTCCAGTTGCCCCAGGTACGCATGCGTTTGATCTTGCTCAGGCGGTCAGTTTTCTTCATTATCATTCCTCCTGTTCCCAGTATAGCATAGAAAGGTTTTGTCTGTTGACAAGCAGGAAACGGACAAGCCTTGTAGAATCCATAAGTTCAAACTGCGGGAAGAGGAGGGGGAAAACGTGACTGAATGGTCGCCGGCTGAAGACTGCCAGACTCATCTGAAACTGCTGCAGCGGCGGCGGGACGTTCAAGCGGTGCTGATCATGCCGGACCATTTGAAAATCCCTCCGTTTCAGGCGGACCCCCTGTACCTCCTCGTAATCATGCAGGCTGCCGGAAACGGGAGCGTCAAACAGTACCGGCTGTCTGACCGGTTGGTGGTCGAGCGGCACATCAGCGCTTGGGAGCTGGAAAAGAGCGCGGTTCACGGTCTGGGTGAGCAGATGGCCACCTGGATGGAGCGGGCGGAATTGGTCTGGGCCAAGGACGACCATACAATCCAGTTGATTCAGCGGTTGAGGCGGTTGTCCGACTCGCTGCAAAAGCGGATGCTGTGCCGGGAGTACTCGCGCATGCTTCGTTATTTTCAGGAGACCAGAGACTTTCTCCAGCTGGGCATGCCGCTGGACGCCTATCTGGCGTTGATTAAAACGCTGCAAGCCTGGGCGAGATGGATCGCGTTCGCAGAGGGTGAACAGCCGGCTCCGGAGTTGTGGAGTCAGGTCAAACGGCTGGACCCTGCGGTCTGCAAGCTGTACGAAGAGCTGGTAGTCAACGATGAAGCGCTGGATAAGCGCATGGAGCTGCTGCTCCTGCCGATCGAGTTTTTCCTTTCCTCGAAATTGAGGGAGTCCGTCCACTTTCTCCTGGAGCTCATGGGGAGCAAGCAGGGGGCGTGGACGTTGGCCGAGCTGCTGGAACATCCGCTGATCGCCAACAGCGGGATGGAGCTGGAGATTTTGCTGGAGAAGCTGGTCCAGCGTACACTTGTGCTGGAAGTCCCTTGCGGCAGCAAGGACGGTGTGGGCAGTGAAATCGGCTATCTTTCATTGAAGTAAATTTTTTAAATGCTATTGACTTGTTTGTTTTGTTTGTGCTATATTAACAATCGTCGCTGCTGAATCAAGCAAAACAGCGACGGCGCAAAAAAATACCACTTGATTTTTGAGCAAACAACGTGGTATATTAAAAAAGTCGCCTCCGGGCGGCTGAGCAACTCAAAATGCTCCTTGAAAACTGAACAGCGAACGCGTTGAACGAGCCTAGCAATTCCTTTTCTTTAAAGAATGCTAACGATTCAACTCAACTTTATTGGAGAGTTTGATCCTGGCTCAGGACGAACGCTGGCGGCGTGCCTAATACATGCAAGTCGAGCGGACCTGTATGGAGCTTGCTCCAGACAGGTTAGCGGCGGA
>Ga0310830_100121_pt1 | contig 129096 bp, 117 predicted proteins | sample WT_ome_5_FD_201301 | JGI IMG/M metagenome (GOLD analysis project Ga0310830, IMG submission 201301) | Sorghum-adapted microbial communities enriched on wild type (WT) sorghum from Joint BioEnergy Institute, Emeryville, California, United... ... | reverse complement strand
CGCCTCACCGACACCCTGGCCTGGGCGAACTGGCGACGACGCCATCAACATCGAGCCCGAACCAGCCACTACCGAGCCCGATCCGAGACCGGATAACGATCTACGGCTGGAGTACTAGGCGACGTACCGGCGCGTCAGCGGGCCTCACCGAGATTTTTCACGTCGTATTGCGCTGGAGGAAACAAAACTCAACTTATAATTGGCGGAGACACCTGGAAATCGCGCAGCAGGCCGGTGTAGGGCTTGGCGGGCGGGCGGGCGAACTCGCCACGGTCCCCGGTGCGCAGCCCCAGCGCCACCAGCATCTCCACGGTCCGGGTCGCGGCCGCCACCCCGTCCACGACCGGCACGCCGATCTCCGCGCTGATCTCCCTGCACAGCTCCGCCATGCCGGCGCAGCCCAGCACGATGGCGTCGGAGCCGTCCTCGGCCACGGCGCGCCTGCACTCGGCCAGCACGGCCTCCCGGGCGCCCGGCTCCTCGAGTTCGAGCACGCCGATCTCGCAGGCCCGCACGCGGCGGCAGAACCGGGCGAGACCGTAGTGCGTCGCGAGGTCCTCCGCGCGGCCCCGGGCGCGGTCGAGCGTGGTGACGACGCTGAACCCGCGGCCGAGGTAGGCGGCGGTGCGCATGGCGGCCTCGGCGATGCCGACCACCGGGCCGCGGGCCAGCTCGCGCGCGGCGTCGAGGCCGGGGTCGCCGAAGCAGGCGATCACGTAGCCGTCGGCGGACCCCTCCTGCTCCGCCCGGGCGATCTCGGCGAGCAGGCCGGGCACGGCGAGCGCCTCGTCGTAGTGGCTCTCGATCGAGGCCGGGCCCATCGACGGCGTCACCGCCCTGACCGTGGTGCCGGGGCCGGCGGCGGCCGCCGCGCAGGCCTCGATGGTGGCGGTCATCGACGCGGTGGTGTTGGGGTTGACGACGAGGATGCGTGCAGGGGCCACGTCCGCAACCTAGTGCGCCGTGCCCGCCGATGGGGTCGGCGCACGGAGTCTCCCCACCTCGAAAGCAGCGGAGTGCGCGTCCTCATCTGCGCCGTCGGGTCCCGCGGCGACGTCGTCCCGTTCACGGGTGTGGGCACCGCCCTGCGACAGGCCGGGCACACCGTCACGATCGCGGCGCACCCGTCGTACGCACCGCTGGTCACCGGGGCCGGCCTGCGGGCCCACCCGATGCCGGGCGACCTCGGGGTCCTGCTCGACCTGCCCGAGCGGTCCACCCCCGCCTACCAGGCGGGCCGGGTGCCGCGCCTGACCGAGCTGCTGTACGGCGCGGCGCGGGCGACGCTCGAGGCGGCGGCCGACGCCGACCTGCTGCTGGTGAACGGGTCGGCCCCGTTCGGCTACGACATCGCCGAGGCGCTCGGCATCCCCAGCGCGGGCCTGTTCAGCCAGCCCATGACGCCGACCAGCGCGTTCCCGCCGATCGTGCTGCACTCCGCGCGGTCGTGGGGGCCCCGAGGCAACCGGCTGCTCGGCGAGGTCGGCCTGCGCAGCATGATCCCGTTCCACCGGGCGACGGCGCGGCTGCGCCGGGACCTGGGGCTGCCGCGCCGCTCCGCGGGCGCCACCGCCGCGCGCCAGGCCCGCGAGGGGTGGCCGATCCTGCACGGCTACAGCCCCGCGGTGCTGCCCCGCCCCGCCGACTGGCGTCCCGGGCTCGAGGTGGTCGGCTACTGGTGGCCCGCCCCGGTGCCGTGGGAGCCGCCCGGCCGGCTCGTCGACTTCCTCGCCGCGGGCCCGCCCCCGGTCCTGGTCGGCTTCGGCAGCATGGCCGGTGGCCACGGCGCCCGGCTGCTGCCGCTCGTCCTGGCGGCGCTGCGCGCGGCCGGCGTCCGGGGGATCCTCCAGGCCGGCCGCGCGGGGCTCGGGGCCGACGGTCCCGACCTCGGCCCCGACGTCATCGCGATCGGGGACGCCCCGCACGAGTGGCTGCTGCCGCGGGTGGCCGCGGTCGTGCACCACGCGGGGGCGGGCACCACCGGTTCGACGCTGCGGGCGGGCGTGCCGTCCGTGCCCACCCCGGTGTTCGCCGACCAGCCGCTGTGGTCGAAGCGGCTCGTCGAGCTGGGGTGCGCGCCCGCGGTGATCCCGTTCCGCCGGTTGAGCGGGGAGCGCCTGGCCGCAGCGGTGCGCGAGGTGCTGCAGCCGCGCTACCGCGACGCCGCGCAGGCGATGGCCCGGCGGCTCGCGGACGAGGACGGCACGCGCGCGGTGGTCGAGCTGGTGGACCGGATCTCGGCGAGCCGGGCCGCCAACCCCTAGCCGAGCCCCGGCTCGGCGTCTGCCCCGGTGGTGTGGGCGGAGACCGTGCGGCGCAGGTGCGCGTGGTGGGCCGCGGCCCGCTCGCGCAGCGCCTCGGCGTCGCCGACCACGAAGGCGGCCAGCATCTGCTCGTGCTCGGCGTGCAGGGCGCGCCGTTCCGCGAGCGGCGTGTGCGCCATCGGCTGGTAGGGCTCGGTGAGGTTCCACGCCGACTCGAGCATCGCCTGCAGCCGGTGCATGCCGGCCGGGGCGACGAGCGCGAGGTGGAACCGGCGGCTCTCCCGGTTGTAGCGCCGCCCGTCGCCGTCCTCGATCGCGGCGGCCAGCTCGGCGTGGGCGGCCACGGCCCGTGCGTGGTCGTCCGGCCCCGCCTTCTCGACCGCCGCGGCCAGCGCCGCCTGCTCCAGCACCCCGCGCACGACGTACAGCTCGTCGAGCTCGGCGGGGGTCAGGCGGGCCACCGTGTAGCCGCCGCGCCGGCGGTGCTCCACCAGGCCCTCGCCGACCAGCGTCTTGAGCGCCTCCCGCACCGGGATCACGCTGACCTCGAACAGCGCGGCGACCTCGTCGCAGGGGATGGCGAGCCCGGGAGGGGCGTCGCCGGCGAGGATCACCCGGCGCAGCTCGTCGAGCACCGCCTCCGGCGCGCCCGTGCGGCGGGAGCGCGCGAGCTCGGCGACGAACGCCGCCGTGACGTCCGCGTCCGCCGCGCCGCGCCGGGTGTCGTCGGGTGCCCGGCGCCGAGACCCGTGACCGGTCATCGCTTCACCGTACGGCCGCGGTCGAGCCGAGCACCCCGGCCGACCAGCCCGGGTGGGCGGCGACGGCCTCGGCGAGCGCCCGTTGCGTGGAGATCGCGTCGTCGCCGACCGCGGTGGCCAGGCCGCCGCGCCCGGCCAGCGGGGTGAGCGACCACCACTCGCCCGCCACCGCCGCGGCGGGGTCCTCGCCCCACACGAGCACCTCCGTGCCCAGCACGCGGCGCCCGGCCAGGTGCGCCGCCGACGCCATGAGCCCGTGGTCGCCGAGCTCCTGCTCCTGCACGAGCAGCGGGCGCGCCCCGTCCGTCACGCGCACGAGCCCGTGGAACCGCCCGGACGGCTCCCCGCTGCGGCCCGCCACCAGCACCTCCCGGCACCGCAGGCGCGCGCCCTCGCCCAGCTCGGCGTGCAGCTCGCCGCGGTGGTCGGCCCGCTGCGTCACGACCGTGGGTTCGGGGAGGAACTGCAGGCCGCCACCGTCGCCGACCGTGAGCCGGACCACGAGGCGGCTCGGCCTGCCCGCCTGGCCGGGCAGGGCGAGGGTCGCGGCCACCCCGGTCAGCACGAGGTCGGCGCCCGGCCCCACCTCGACGTCGAGGAGGACGTCGTCGCCGCCGAGCGGGCTGGTCGCCGACCCGACCAGGTGCACGGTGGCGACGGGGGAGGCGGTGGCCGCGGCACCCCGCTGCGGCAGCAACGCCAGCGGCGCCTGCGAACGCAGCTCCCGAACGACGCTGCGCCCGTCCGCACCCCGCTCGACGACGACGCGGGCCGTCGCCCGCATCAGGCTGCCGCGCGTACCGACGCGACCTGCGAGATCACCCACGCCGCGACGTCGGTCGCGGCCGGGTCGCCGACCAGCGACTGCGCGATCACCGGCAGCTCCCCGCGCATCCGGTGCGCGTCGGCGGTCATGACCTCCAGGTCCGCGCCGACGAGCGGGGCGAGGTCGATCTTGTTGATGACGAGCAGGTCGGCGGTGGTGACGCCGGGGCCGCCCTTGCGCGGCACCTTGTCGCCGCCGGCCACGTCCACGACGAAGATCTGCCGGTCCACGAGCCCGCGGCTGAACACCGCGGTGAGGTTGTCGCCGCCGCTCTCGACGAGCACCAGGTCGAGGCCGGGGAACCGCTCCTCGAGCAGCTCGATCGCGTCGAGGTTCGCGGTGATGTCGTCGCGGATCGCCGTGTGCGGGCAGCAGCCCGTCTGCACCGCCTCGATCCGCTCGGGGGGAAGCACCGCGTTGCGGCGCAGGAAGTCGGCGTCCTCGGTGGTGTAGATGTCGTTGGTCACCACGGCGAGGTCGAACCGGTCGCCCAGGCTGCGGGCCAGCGCCGCGACCAGCGCCGTCTTGCCGCTGCCGACCGGGCCGCCGACGCCGATGCGCACCGCGCGGCCCCGCGGCGCGCTGGGGGCGTGCCGATCGGGCTCGGACTCGGTGGGGTCGAAGCTGATCAGGTGGCCGTGACCGTGGCCGTGACTAGCTGACAAAGAGACGCACCTGCTCTCCGTGGTGGTGGACGTGGGCCTGGGCCATGAGGTCGAGCACCGGTGCCCCGGGCGAGGGCAGCCGGTCGGGCGTGCGCTGCACGACGGCCTCGGCGACCACCGCGTCGAGCGCGGGCCGCAGCGCGACCACCTCGGCGTTGACCGCGAACGGGTCCAACCCGAGCAGCCGCACCGCCGCCGACGCGGGCCCGCTCACGGCGAGGTAGGCCGCGCACTGCGCGGCGTCCGCAGGCCCCCCGCCGTCGATCCCGACCACGGCCCCGACCAGCAGCGGGTGGTGCGGTCGCGGGTGCGCGGCCGCCAGCGCGTCGAGCACCGGGGACGGCCAGGCGGCGCGCGCGGCGCGCAGCGCGGCCCGGCCCTGCGCGCGGGAGGCGTCGCGCTGGGCGGCCGACGGGGTGCGGGCGTCGAGCTCGGCGTCCAGCGCCGGCCACGGCGCCCCGTGGCCGCGCGCCGTCGCGACGGCCGCCGCCGCGAACGCCGCGGCCACGAGGCCCGCCGTCCGCAGCCGCCCGTGGAGGAACGCGCCGAGGTCGGCGACGCCGGTGACGAGGCCGCGCGCCACCGCCTCCTCGAGCCCGCCGGAGTGCACGTGCCCGCCGCCGGGGAAGCGGGCGTCGGCGAGGGCGAGGGCGGCGAGCGAGGCCATCAGAACAGGAAGTAGCGCTGCGCCATCGGCAGTTCGGACACCGGGGCCGGCTCGACCAGCTCGCCGTCGATGCGCACGGCGAACGAGTCCGGGTCGACCTCGACCTGCGGGGTGGCGTCGTTGGCGACCATGTCGGCCTTGGCCACCGAGCGGGTGTTCGTGACCGCGACCGCGGGCTTGGTGAGCCGCAGGTGGTCCAGCCCCGCGTCGAGCGCGGCGGCGGCGACGAAGTTCCGGCTGGTCTCCGCCGCGACGAGCGGAGCGGCCCCGAACATCGGGCGCGGCACCACCGGCTGCGGGGTGGGGATCGACGCGTTGGCGTCGCCCATCTGCGCCCACGCGATGAACCCGCCCTTGAGCACCAGCTCCGGCCGGACCCCGAAGAACTTCGGCTCCCACAGCACCAGGTCGGCGAGCTTGCCGACCTCGACCGAGCCGATCTCGTCGGCCATGCCGTGCGCGATCGCCGGGTTGATCGTGTACTTCGCGATGTAGCGCCGGGCGCGCAGGTTGTCGGCCCGCCCGTCCCCCGGCAGCGCGCCGCGCGCGGCCTTCATGACGTGCGCGGTCTGCCAGGTCCGCACGATCACCTCGCCGATGCGGCCCATGGCCTGCGAGTCCGAGCTCATCATCGAGATCGCGCCCATGTCGTGCAGGACGTCCTCGGCTGCGATCGTGCTGGGCCGGATCCGGCTCTCGGCGAACGCGAGGTCCTCGGGCACGCCCGGGTTGAGGTGGTGGCAGACCATGAGCATGTCGAGGTGCTCGTCGATCGTGTTCACCGTGTGCGGGCGCGTCGGGTTGGTCGAGGACGGCAGCACGTTCGCCTGCGCGACGACCTCGATGATGTCCGGGGCGTGCCCGCCGCCCGCGCCCTCGGTGTGGAAGGCGTTGATCGAGCGGCCGCCGATCGCCTCCAGGGTGGAGGAGAGGAAGCCCGCCTCGTTGAGCGTGTCGGTGTGGATCGCCACCTGGACGCCCGAGTCGTCGGCGACGCGCAGGCAGGCGTCGATGGCGGCCGGGGTGGTGCCCCAGTCCTCGTGCAGCTTGAACCCGCCCGCGCCGGCCCGCAGCTGCTCCCACAGCGCGTCGGCGCTGGTGGTGTTGCCCTTGCCCATCAGCAGCACGTTGACGGGCAGGTGGTCGAGCGCCTGCAGCATCCGGCCGATGGCGCGCGGCCCGGGCGTCACCGTGGTGGCCTTGGTGCCCTCGGCGGGGCCGGTGCCGCCGCCGGCGAGCGTGGTGAGGCCCGCCGCGAGCGCGGTGTCGACCAGGCCGGGGGTGATGAAGTGGACGTGGCAGTCGATTCCCCCAGCGGTGAGGATCTTGCCGTTCCCGGCGATGACCTCGGTGGACGGGCCGATGACCAGCGCCTCGTCGACGCCGTCCATGGTGTCGGGGTTGCCCGCCTTGCCGATGCCGACGATCCGGCCGTCGCGGATGCCGACATCGGCCTTGATCACGCCCCAGTGGTCGAGGACGACCGCCCCGGTGATCACCAGGTCGGGGGCGCCCTCCGCGCTCGTGCGCGTCGACTGGCCCATCGACTCGCGGATCACCTTCCCGCCGCCGAACAGCACCTCGTCGCCGGACGCGGGTCCGCGGCTGCGGTCCTCGGTGACCTCGATCAGCAGGTTGGTGTCGGCCAGCCGGATGCGGTCGCCGACCGTGGGGCCGAACAGGTCGATGTAGCGGGAGCGCTCGATGGACGTCACCGGGGTCCCCTCTCGTCGAGCGCACCCGAGTACTCGAGGCGCAGGCCGGGCACCCGGCGGGCGCCGGCCAGCGGCACCAGCACGACCTCCCGCTCCACGCCCGGTTCGAACCGCACGGAGGTCCCGGCGGGGATGTCGAGGTGGCGGCCCCACGCGGCCGCGCGGTCGAACTCGAGGCCGGGGTTGACCGCGGCGAAGTGGAAGTGCGAGCCGACCTGCACCGGCCGGTCGGCCGCGTTGCTGACCGTGATCGTGATGCGGTCCCGGCCGGGGTTGAGGGGCACCGCCCCCTCGCCCGGGATGACCTCGCCGGGGCCGCCCGCCGCTGCGCCCGCCATCAGACGATCGGGCTGTGGACGGTGACGAGCTTGGTGCCGTCCGGGAAGGTGGCCTCGACCTGCACCGAGTCGAGCATCTCCGCCACGCCGTCGAGCACGTCGTCCCTGCTCAGCACTTTTCGTCCGCTCGACATGAGCTCGTTGACCGTGCGCCCGTCGCGGGCGCCTTCCAGCACGTGCTCGGTGATCAGCGCGACCGCCTCGGGGTAGTTCATCCGCAGCCCGCGCGCCTTGCGGGCCCGCGCGACGTCGGCCGCGACGTGGACGAGCAGCTTGTCGCGCTCCTGGGGGCTCAGGTGCATGAGGTCATCCTCATCGCGGTTTGTTACTCGTATGCTGCGAACGTGTTTCCGCGGTGAGTGCGGTGACGCATCGCATCCGGCCGAGGCGAGCGACGATCGCCCGATCGTGAGAAGGTGCGCCGATGAGCGAGCCGACGCAGTGGGGCCCGCCACGTCCCGGTGCGGGTCATCGACCGACAGCGCCGTACCCGACCGCTCCCCGTCCGTCGGGCCACTGGCAAGCCGCCCCGCCCCCGCCGCCGCCCGACCCGACGGCGTTCCAGCCCACCACTCCGATCCCGACCGTGCGCGCGGGTGTGCCACGCGGCGGCCCCGTCGACGACGTCTACGGCGACTACCCGGAGCCGGACCACCGCGATCGGGACTACGCCGAGCGGGACTACCCCGAGCGGCCGCGCAGGCGCGGCCAGGTGTTCTCCAGCCTGGTGCTGCTCATGGCGCTGGCCGTCTCGGCGCTGCTGTACTACCTGACGTACCAGGCCCTCGCCTCGGTCCACCTCACCTCCGGCGAGGCGCTCGCCGGGGCCGGCGGCCAGGTGGTCGGCCTCGGCACGGCGCTGTTCGGTGCGCTGGTGGTGTTCCTGCTCGCCGTGATCGCGTTCGTGGTGGCCCGCCCCAAGACGCTCGCCGGGCTCGGGCTGGCCGCGTCGATGCTGCTGCCGGTCGCCGCGCTCGTGCTCGGGCTCTGGTACGGCGGCGCGGTGTTGCGGCAGAACGTCGAGAGCGACCTCGCCCAGGCCGGCCCGGAGATCGCGGCGCAGGGCGCGGCCGAGGTGGCCGACGCCGTCATCCGGGAGCTGGAGGAGCGCGGGATCGACGCGGGCCCGGTGCGCGACCTGATCAGGAGCGCGGTCGGGTAGTCGACGGGCCGTCCAGCCCGGACGCCAGGAGGTCGAACGCCTCCCCGAGCAGGTCCGCGAGCGCCGCGCCCGGCCGGTCCGGCCCGCCACTCGCGCACCGCGGTCTCGAGCGCGCACAGCACGATGGTCGCCACCGGCTGCGGCCGTCCGTCGCGGGCGGGGTCGACGCCCATCCGGTCGGCGAGCTCGCGGCTGCGCTGCGCCCCCCGGTGCGGGGATGCCGCCTGCACGGCCGGGCTGCGCAGGACCAGGGCGCGGACGCCAGGCCCGGCGCCGCCCGCGTGGACGGTGTCGACGACGGCCCGGCGCAGCGCGTGAGCGCCGACTCCGCGGGCGGGCGCTCCTGCAGCGCCCGGGCCACCTCGGTGACCTGCTGGTCCAGCACCGGGACGGCGACGTCCTCCGTCGAGGCGACGTAGCGGAGGAACGTCCGCGGCGCGCCCGTCCTGCTGCTCGACCACGTCGGCCGCCGGACGGGCACCCCGCGCACCAACCCGCTGATCTACCTGGACGACGACCCGAACCTCGTCGTGGTGGCGTCCACGGGCGGCAGCGATCCGCACCCGGCGTGCCCGGTGGCGTGCGGCGCCGCGTGCGGCCGCGGGTCGCCGTGGGGGAGGAACGCGAGCGGCTGTGGGCCCGGCTCGTGCGGCTCTACCGCCCGTACGCGGCCTGCGCGGCCCGCATCGAGCGCGAGATCCCGGTGGCGGTCCTCGAACCGGCTTAGGCTGTCCGGTGATCGACCGGGGAAACCGTGCCGGGGGGCTCATGACGGTGCCGTCGACCAGCCAGGACCACACGCTCGCAGCGAGGGTGGCGGTGCGGGTGCTCACCCGCGGCGGCGAGGTGGTCGGCGGGGGCTTCCTCGTCGGCACGGACCTCGTCGCCACCTGCGCCCACGTGGTGGCGAGCGCCGCCGGCGCCGACCCGTACCGGCCGGAGCCGCCTGCGGATCCGGTCCTGCTGGACTTCCCGCTGCTGCCGGGCGCCCCGGTGCGGGCCGTGGTGCACCGGTGGCTGCCGATCGCCGAGGACGGCACCGGCGACATCGCCGTGCTGCGGCCGGTCGACCCGTTGCCGGACGGGGCCCGGGTGCCACCGCTGCGGCGGGTCGACCAGCTGTGGGACCACCCCTTCCGCGTGCTCGGGTTCCCCGAGGGCATGACCGACGGGGTCTGGACCACCGGCCGGATCCGCGGCGCGCAGGGCACGCGCTGGTTCCAGCTGCAGGCGGCGGTCGGCGACCAGCCCATCGTCGAGGGGTACAGCGGCGCGCCCGTGTGGCACGAGGAGACCGGTGCGGTCGTCGGCATGACGGTGGCGGCCGACCGCAGCGGCACGACCACCACGGCCTACCTCGTACCCGTCGACCAGGTGCTCGGCGCCGACCCGGAACTGCTCCCGTGCCCCTACCGCGGGCTGGAACCGTTCGGGGAGGAGCACACCGAGTTCTTCTTCGGCCGCGACGCCGAGGTCGAGGTCCTGGCCGCCGCCGTGGCGGACCACCCGCTGGTCGCCGTGGTGGGGCCCTCCGGTGTCGGGAAGTCCTCCCTGGTCGGGGCGGGCCTCGTGCCGCGGTTGCGGGCGTCGGGCGCCCGGATCGCGTGGCTCACCCCGATCCCCGGGCAACCGGTGGAGCCGGCGTTGGCCGCCGCGCTCGCGCCCGGGGGCGGGGACGGCGCGGACGTCGTGCTCGTCGTCGACCAGTTCGAGGAGCTCGCCGCCGCCCAGCCCGCCGCCGCCCGCGAGCTGCTCGAGCGGGTGGGCGAGCTGGTGACCGGGGGCGAACCGGCCGGCCGACGCGTCCGCGCCGTGCTGACGCTGCGCTCGGCCACCCTCGACGAGGTGGTCGTGCCGGAGCTCGCGGGCATGCTCGGCGCGGGCACGGTGCTCGTGCCCGCGATGCAGCGCGGCCAGCTGCGCGAGGCCGTCGTGGCGCCGGCCGAGCGGGCCCCCGGCCTGTCGTTCGAGCCCGGGCTGGTCGACCGGATCCTCGACGACGCCGCCGCCGAGCCGGGTGGGCTGCCGTTGCTGGAGTCGCTGCTCACCGAGCTGTGGTCGCGGCGCGACGGCGGCTACCTCACGATCCGCGCCTACGAGGAGGCGGGTGGGGTGGCCGGGGTCATCGCCACCCACGCCGAATCCGTGCTGGCCGGCTTCACCGACCCCGATGACGCCGATCGGCTGCGTCGCCTGCTCACCTCGCTCGCGGCCCCCGACCGGGAGGGCCGGTTCACCCGCACCTCGCTGCCGTGGGCCGACGTGGCCGCCGACCTGCGCCCGGTGGTGCACCGGCTCGCCGCGGGCCGGCTCGTGGTGATCTCCCGGTCGTCCACCGGCACCGAGCACGTCCAGCTCGCCCACCAGGCGCTGATCGAGCACTGGCCGCGGTTGCGCGGCTGGCTCACCGAGGACCGCGACTTCCTCGCCTGGCGCGCCCAGCTCGAGGGGCAGCGGGAGCGCTGGGAGGACACCGGGCGCGACGACGGTGCGCTGCTGCGCGGCACGCCGCTGTCGACCGCGCTGGACTGGGTGCCCAAGCGGTCGGCGGACATCTCCGCGGCCGGCCACGAGTACATCCGGCGCAGCCACGCCCGCCAGCGGCGCGAGGTCCGCCGCTGGCGGCTGGTCACCGCGCTGCTGGCCGTGCTCGTGCTGGCCGCGGGTTCGCTCGCCGTCGTCGCCGTCAACCGGGGCAACCGGGTCGACCAGCAACTGCGCCTCGCCAACGCTGAGCTGGTGGCCCAGGCCGCGCTCGCACAGGCTGGGGTCGACCCCCTCGTCGCCACCCGCCTCGCCCTCACCGCGTGGCACCTCGACCCGGCCAACGGCTCTGCTCGCACCGCCCTGGTCAACCAGTACCTCGCCATGCGGTCGGTGGAGGCGGTGATCCCGGACGTCTACGGCGGCGTCGTGAGCACGATCGTCGTGCCACCCGGCACCGACCGGGCGCTGGTGCGCAGCGGCGAGGGGCTGGCGGTGCTCGAGGGCGTGTCGACCGGCACGCCCGAGCGCTGGGAGGTGCCGCTCCCCGACGGGTACCGCACCGCGCGCTTCCTCGACGACGGCGCCACGGTCGTCGTCCTCGGCAAGACCGGCGACGTCCGGTACTGGGACGTCGTCACCCGCACCGCCCGGGAGCGCATCCGGTCGGGGATCGTCCCGCCCGACACCTACGACTTCCGCTCCCGGCTGAGCCCGTCCGGGGATCGGGTGGGGTGGATGAACCGCACGGGCCCCGGAACGTACGAGCTCGAGCTGCGCGACATCCGCACCGGTGCGGTGATCCCGCACGGGGTCGGGCCGATCGTGCACCCGGGTGGTGTTGAGCTGGAACTGCCGATCGACCCGGGCCTGGTGGTGCTCCAGGCGGGGGCCGGCGGCAACGAGCCGGGGCCGCTCAGCGTGCGATCGCTGGCCGACGGCGCCGAGGTCGCCGCCTACCCGCCCGGGAGCGTCACCGTCACGCCTACCGCCGGCACCGTGCTGAGCTGCGAGCAGGACGGGTCGGTCGCGGTGCTGCGCTCGCTGGCCGATGGCGCCGAGATCCGCCGGTTCCCCCTCGTCGGACGTTGCTCCGGACGGTTCCCGCTGCTGACCAGCGCCGACCAGGAGCACCTCCTCGAGATCACCGAGTCCACCCCGGACATCAGCAGTCGGACGGTGCGCGCCACCCGCCTCGCCGACGGGCGGGTGTACGGGCTGACGCTCCCGCCCGACACGCGCTATCCGTTCACCCCGGGTGTTGGCCTCCCCCTGGCGATCGTCGGGGACGACGCGTCCCCCGTCGCTGTGCTCGCGCACGGTGAGGTCCTGCTGCGGCTGCGCGCCCGGCCGGTCCCGGCGAACCCGGAGACGACCCTGTGGCCGGTGGACGACGGGCGCTACGCGGTGGCGTTCGACGGGAACCGGGCGGTCGCGCTCGACCGCGACCTGCGCCCGCTCGGGGTGGCGATCGGACCCGAGGCCGGGGTGGCCCCCGACGCAAGTGCGGACGTCGGCAGCGGGCTGGTCCTGGTGACGCCACCACCGCACGGCTGGAAGGTCGTCGATCTCGCGGTGCCGTCCCTCGACCCGTTGTCGGTGCACCCGATCCCGGTCCGCGACGGTTCGCGCAACCCGAGGGTCGAGATCGCGGACGACCGGATCGTGGTGATGGTCCAGAACACCCTCACGACGTGGGACCGCCGGACGGGCGAGCTGATGTTCGAACCCACGCGACTGCCGGACTCGACAGCATGGCAAAGCAGTGCGCTCGCGATCCGGCCGGGTCACCCCGACGAGGTCCTCGTGCTGACCGATACCGGGGCCGCCGTCTGGGACCTCCGGCGCCGCGAGCAGGTGGCCGACCTCCCTCGCACGGACGAGACGTTGCACCCGACCGGCGCCGCGTTCTCCCCCTCCGGGGACCGCGTCGTGCTCAAGACCGTCGGTGCGCACCTGGAGGTGCGCGACCTCGCCGACGGGCGGCCGGTCCGGCCGGCCTTCCCCGCGCCGGGGACGACGGTTCTCATGGGCGTCACCGAGGACGGCTACGTGCTGACCGTGCCGGACGCGCACTTCAACCGGCTGGTTTTCTGGGACCCGGAGCGTGGCGTGCAGAGCGGCACCATCACCCTGCCCGGGACCCACGGGGTGCAGAAGACCGTCGACGGCCGGCAGCTGCCGGTGACGGCGAGCCGCGGGGGTGTGCCGTTCCTGATGCCCCTCACCGCGCGGCAGTGGGCGGATCGGCTGTGCGGGCTCACCGACCAGCCCTTCACCGAGGCGGAGCGGGCGTTGCTGCCGCCGGGCGTGGCCTTCGACCACCCCTGCACGGCCGGCTGAGCGGTGGCGGCCGTCCCTAGATCGCCATGGCGGACCGCACGTCGGTCACCGAGTCGGCGCCGCCGCGGCCCTCCGCCGTCACGCGCCCGGAGGCGAGCACGTAGTAGTGCCCCGCGGCGTCGAGGGCGAAGCCGACGTGCTGCTCGACGAGCAGCACCGACAGCCCGCCGCGCCGGGTGAGCCCGAGGATCGCCTGCTCGATCTCGGCGACCACGGACGGCTGGATGCCCTCGGTCGGCTCGTCGAGGATGAGCATCCGCGGCTGGGTGATCAGGGCCCGCGCGATCGCGAGCTGCTGGCGCTGCCCGCCCGAGAGCAGCCCGGCCCGCCTGCCGAGCAGGCCCTTGAGCGCGGGGAACAGGTCGAGCGCCTCGTCGATCAGGGCCTTGCCGCCCGGCTGGGTGTCGGCGACGACCTGCAGGTTCTCCAGCGTGGTGAGCTGGCCGAACGACTGCTGCCCCTGCGGCACGTACGCCAGACCGCGGCGGACGCGCTGGTGCGGAGGGGTGCCGGTGACGTCCTCGCCGTCCAACAGGATGCGGCCCGAGCGCGTGGGCAGGAGCCCGACCGCGGCCCGCAGCAGCGTGGTCTTGCCCGCGCCGTTGTGGCCGAGCACGGCGACCACGCCGTCGGGCGGCACCTCGACCGTGACGCCGTGGATCACGGAGGTGCGGCCGTAGCCAACCTCGACGTCGGTCATCGTGAGCATCAGGCCTCCCCGAGCACGGTCTCGACCTCGGCCTGCGAGTGGTGGCCGGGCCCGAGGTAGACCTCCTGCACCCGCGGGTCGGCCTGCACCTGCGCCACGCTGCCCTCCGCGAGCACCTTGCCGGTGTGCAGCACGGTGACCGAGTCGGCGAAGGCGCGCATGAAGTCCATGTCGTGCTCCACCACGACGACCGTGCGGTCGGCGCCGATGCGTTGCAGCAGCCGCCCGGTCTCCTCCTTCTCCTCGGCGCTCATGCCGGCCACCGGCTCGTCGAGCATGAGCAGCCGGGCGTCCTGCACGAGCAGCATGCCGATCTCGAGCCACTGCTTCTGGCCGTGCGCGAGCACCCCGGCCGGGGCGTCGACCAGGTCGGTGAGGCCGATCGTCTCGAGGGCCCGCTCGACCTCCTCCGGCACGCCCTTGCGACGCCGCAGGAGCGTGAGCGGCCCGCGGCGGTGGCCGGCGGCGATGTCGAGGTTCTGCAGCACCGTGAGCTCCTCGAACACCGTGGCGGTCTGGAACGTCCGCCCCACGCCCAGCCGGGCGATGTGGTGCACCTTGCGGCCGGTGAGCTCGTGCCCGCCGTAGCGGACCGACCCGGTGGCGGGGACGAGCCCGGACACGGCGTCGATCAGCGTGGTCTTGCCCGCCCCGTTGGGGCCGATGAGGAACCGCAGGTCGCCGGGCAGCACCGAGAGGTCGACGCCGTCGACGGCCACGAACCCGTCGAAGCTCACCGTGAGCCCGGAGATCTCCAGATAATCCCTGTTCATTTGCCTCCGCTCCGCTCCGGCCCGCAAGCCGCTCCCATCGGGTCTCCCCCAGCGGGAGGCAGGCACTCGCTCATCGCGCAGCGGGAACGGGTTCCGCGGACGCCCTGGGCGCCGCCGGCCGCACCCGCCGCCACGCCAGCGACGCGAGGCCGCCGGGCAGGAACGCGATCACGAGCATGAACAGCAGGCCCTGCGCGTAGGTCCAGCCGGACGGGAACTGCTCGGAGAGCGTGCTGCCCGCCCACGCCACGGCGATCGCGCCGAGCGCGGGCCCGAACAGCGTGGTGCGCCCGCCGATCGCGACGCCGATGAGCATCCCGATCGACGGCACGACGCCGACGTCGTTGGGCGAGACGATGCCGACGATCGGCACGAACAGCGCGCCCGCGATCCCGGCCATGAACGCGGCGGTGGCGAACGCGACCGTCTTGACGTTCGCCGGGTCGTAGCCGAGGAAGCGCACCCGCTCCTCGGCGTCGCGGCAAGCCACGAGCAGCTCGCCGTAGCGGCTGACCATCAGCTGGCGGGCCAGCGCGAGCACCAGCAGCAGCACGCCCGCGGCCGTGCAGAACAGCACGAGCCGGTTGGCCGGGTCGGACAGCGCGAACCCGAAGAAGCCGCGGAAGCCGGACAGGCCGGTGGACCCGCCGGTGCCGGTCGGGTTGCCGATCAGCAGGATCGCGAACGCGGCGGCGAGGGCCTGCGACAGGATCGCGAAGTACGCCCCGCGCACCTTCCGCCGGAACGTCGCGAGCCCGAGCACGGTCGCCACCGCCGCGGGCAGCAGCAGGATCGCGAGCAGCGTGACGACCTCGGACCGGAACGGCTCCCACCACCACGGCACGCCGTCCGACGAGATCAGCGTCATGAAGTCGGGCGTGCCGCCGGGCCCGGCGTCGGCGAGCTTCAGGTGCATCGCCATGAGGTAGGCGCCCATCCCGAAGAACACGCCCTGGCCCAGCGTCAGCATCCCGCCGCGGCCCCACGCCAGGCCGATCCCGACCCCGACGATCGCGAAGCACAGGTAGCGCCCGAGCTGGTCGAGCCGGAACGGGCTCAGCGCGAGCGGGGCCACCACGAACAGCAGCACCGCGGCGACGGCGAACGCCGCGGGCACGGCCCATCGCCTTCTCATGCGAGGCTCCTCGTGCGCACGGTGAAGATCCCCTGCGGCCGGACCTGCAGGAACGCGACGATCAGCGCGAACACCAGCACCTTGGCGATCGACGCGGTCGTGGAGTACTCGATCCAGCTCTGCGCCACGCCGAGCAGGAAGGCGGCGATCACCGCCCCCCGGATCTGGCCGATCCCGCCCACGACGACCACGAGGAACGCGTCGACGATGTAGGCCGTGCCGAGGTTCGGCGAGATCGAGCCCATCAGCGTGAGCGCCACGCCCGCGACGCCGGCGAGCCCGGACCCGATGAAGAAGGTCAACCGGTCGGTGGCGCGGGTGGAGATCCCGGAGGTCTCGGCCAGCGGCCGGTTCTGGACCGTGGCGCGGATGCGCCGCCCGAGCGCGGTGTAGCGCAGCGCCGCCGCGAGCGCGAGGAAGGCCGCGATCGCGAGCAGCAGGATGAACAGCCGGGTGCGCGGGAAGGAGAACCCGAGCACCTCGACCGGCCCGCCGAGCCACTCGGGCGCGGGGACGTCGACGCCCGCCGTGCCGAAGACGTCCCGCGCGAGCTGCTGGAGCACCAGCGAGACGCCCCAGGTCACGAGCAGGGTGTCTAGCGGCCGGTGGTACATGCGGCGCAGCAGCGCAGCCTCCAGCACCACCCCGAGCGCGCTGCCGATCGCGAACGCGATCGGCAGCGACACCACGAGCGACAACCCGGCGGAGCCGAGCACGTTCTGCGTGACGTAGGCGGTGTAGGCGCCGGCCATGATGAACTCGCCGTGGGCCATGTTGATCACGCCCATCTGGCCGAACGTCAGCGCCAGGCCGAGCGCGGCGAGCAGCAGGATGGAACCGCCGGACAGGCCGTTGAAGACCTGCGTGACGACGACGTCCACGTCAGCTCGCGAGGCCGGACGCCCAGGGGTAGGTCGTCAGGTAGGGGTCGGGCTCGATCGGCTCGCCGGACGACCACTCGGTGTGGATGAGGCCGTCGGCGCCGATCCGGCCGATGAGGGCGGTCTTGGCGATGTGGTGGTTCTCGCCGTTGACCGTGACCGTGCCCTCCGGTGCGTCGAAGGTGACGCCGTCCGCGGCGGCCTGCACCGCGGCCACGTCGAACGAGCCCGCCTTCTCGACCATGCCCTTCCACAGCCACAGCGAGGTGTACGCCGCCTCCATCGGGTCGGACGTCACGCGGTTCTCGCCGTACTTCGCCTTGAACGCCTCGACGAACCGCTGGTTCGTGGGCGTGTCGATGGTCTGGTAGTAGTTCCAGGCCACCAGCTGGCCCTCGATGTTGTCCACGCCGATGCCGCCGACCTCCTCCTCGGCGATCGACACGCTGATCACCGGCATCTGCTCCGGCGTGAGGCCGAGGTTGCGGTACTCCTTGAAGAACGCGACGTTCGAGTCGCCGTTGAGCGTGTTGAACACCGCGCCTGCGCCCGCGTCGCGGACCTTGGCGACGATCGTGGCGAAGTCGGTGTGGCCGAGCGGTGCGTACTCCTCGCCCCTGATCTCGATGCCGTTCGCGGCCGCGTACGCCTTGATGATCTTGTTGGCGGTCTGCGGGAAGACGTAGTCGCTGCCCACCAGGAACAGGCTCGTGACGCCCTGCTCCTTCAGGTAATCCAGCGCCGGGATGATCTGCTGGTTGGTGGTGGCCCCGGTGTAGAAGATGTTCTTCGACGCCTCGAGGCCCTCGTACTGCACCGGGTAGAACAGCAGCGCGTTGTTGCTCTCGAACACCGGCAGCATCGCCTTGCGCGACGAGGACGTCCAGCCGCCGAACACGGCCGCGACGCAGTCGCTGCGGATGAGCTTCTGCGCCTTCTCCGCGAAGATCGTGGGCTCCGACGCGCCGTCCTCGGCCACGACCTGCAGCTGCTTGCCCAGCACCCCGCCGGCGGCGTTGATCTGCTCGGCGGCGAGGGACAGCGAGTCGAAGACCGTGTTCTCGCTGATCGCCATCGTGCCCGAGCGCGAGTTCAGGAAACCGATCTTGATCTCGTTACCGGACGTGTCGACGCAGGACGGCGCGGCGGCCGCGCCCGAGGGGTCTGCGGAGTCGACGCGCGCGCCGCAGGCGGACAGCACCAGGCCGACGGTCAGCAGGGCGGCGGCCCCGATCACCCGGCGAGATCGCGATGTGGTCACAGGCGAACCTTTCCGACGACGACGGGCCGCCGTGCTCCGGCCCTCGGGCGAACGTAGGAACGCCGTGTTTCGCGCGTGATCAGTTCAGGTGAACACGATGTGTCGTGGCCCTACCGTCCGTCACCGCTGTCCCGCGTTCAGGGGCGTACCAGCAGCCAATCGGAGGTGTGTCGATACCAGGTCCGCCGCGGAACCGGACGCGGGTGGGCTACGCCGTCCGCGACCACGACCGCCGGTTCGCACCCCACCTGGACGGCCCGGCCGATCGCGGAGCCGGTGCCGCGGGGTGCGCGGGCGGGGACCGGGCGCAGCCGCCCGTCCGGGGCGCGCCCGCTCCACCCGGCCCGCACGGCGATGCCCCGCGGGCCCGGGGCGACCACGAGCCTGCGGGCGTGGCCGCGCAGCACGAGGTGCTCGTCGCAGTAGCACTCGCCGCGGACGTCGCGGATCTCCCCGCGGCCCACGAGCACGCCGCCGGTGTCGTCGCGCGCGAGCGGCACGGCCTGCGCGGTCCCGGCCACGGCGAGCTCCGCCGCGGCCTCCCCCGTCGGCAGGCCCCACGCCGCGCTGGCGGGCGAGCGCCGCGCGGGCACGTAGGCGACCTCGATGTCCAGCCGCTCGGTGCGCAGCAGCCGCACCAGCACGGCCGCGAGGTCGGCGTCGGTGCCCGCGACCACCACGCGGCGCGGCGCGCGCTCGGCGAGCACGGGGTCGAGCTCGGTGCGGCCGGGGCGAGCGGGCAACGCCACCGCCGGGAGGGCAGCGAGCGGACCACCGGGGCGACTACCGTGCACGGGGAGCCGCCGGGCCTGCCCCTCGTCGGAGCAGGTCAGCAGCACCACGTCCGAATCGATCGGGCTCACTGATCGGTTACCCTTCCCCGCCGCGGTTGAGGCGCGGCCAGGACTGGAGTTTCACATGCCGGCGATCGTGCTGATCGGCGCCCAGTGGGGCGACGAGGGCAAGGGCAAGGCCACTGACATCCTCGGTAGCCAGGTCCAGTGGGTGGTCCGTTACCAGGGCGGCAACAACGCCGGCCACACGGTGGTGCTGCCCGACGGTCAGGACTTCGCCCTGCACCTGATCCCGTCGGGGATCCTCACGCCCGGCGTCAAGAACGTCATCGGCAACGGTGTCGTGGTCGACCCGGGTGTGCTGCTCGACGAGCTGTCCGGGCTCGAGGCGCGTGGTGTGGACACGTCCAACCTGCTGATCAGCGCGGACGCGCACTTGATCATGCCGTACCACGTGGCCATCGACAAGGTCACCGAGCGGTTCCTGGGCAAGGCCAAGATCGGTACCACGGGCCGCGGGATCGGCCCGGCCTACCAGGACAAGGTGGCCCGCGTCGGCGTGCGCGTCGCCGACGTGCTCGACGAGAAGATCCTGCACCAGAAGGTCGAGGCCGCCCTCGACTACAAGAACCAGGTGCTGGTCAAGGTCTACAACCGGCGTGCGCTGTCGGTCGACGAGGTCGTCGACACCGTGCTGGCGCACGGCCGCAGGTTCGCCGACCGGATCGCCGACACCCGGTTGCTGCTCAACAAGGCCCTCGAGGCCGGCGAGACCCTCCTGCTGGAGGGTTCGCAGGGCACCATGCTCGACGTCGACCACGGCACCTACCCGTTCGTCACCAGCTCGAACCCGACGGCGGGCGGCGCGGCGGTCGGTTCGGGCATCGGGCCGAACAAGATCACGCGGGTGATCGGGATCCTCAAGGCCTACACCACCCGCGTCGGCTCCGGCCCGTTCCCCACCGAGCTGCTGGACGAGATGGGCGAGCGCCTGCGCAAGGCGGGCGGCGAGGTCGGTGTCACGACCGGGCGGCCGCGCCGCTGCGGCTGGTTCGACGCGGTGATCGGCCGCTACGCGGTGCGCGTCAACGGCATCACCGACTTCTTCCTCACCAAGCTCGACGTGCTGTCCGGCCTGGAGACGGTTCCGATCTGCGTCGGCTACGAGGTGGACGGCCGGCGGGTGGACGACATGCCCATGACCCAGACCGACGTGCACCACGCCCAGCCGGTCTACGAGGAGCTACCGGGCTGGTTCGAGGACCTCTCGGCGTGCCGCACCTTCGCCGACCTCCCCGCGAACGCCCGCGCCTACGTGGAGCGGATCGAAGAGCTCACCGGGGCGCCGGTCAGCGCGATCGGGGTGGGCCCCGGCCGCGACCAGACGATCACGCGGGACGTCTGACGGCTTGGGCCGCAGGGCGGGTGCGAACACCACCAGCACCGCCACGACCACCAGCACCGCCGCGGCCACCGGGCCGGCGGGCCAGGGCAGCGGGGGCCGGTGCGGCCAGCCGATGAGCAGCACCGCGGCCGCGGCTGCCACGGCCCCGGACAGCAGAGGTGCGATCGTCCAGCAGACGTCGCTCGTTCGGTGCCCGGCCCGGTTCACGCTGGGAGAATAGGCCGAATCCGGCGCGTTGTAGACCCGATCGCGTGAACGGGGCGGCGGACGACCCCGAAGGGTGAGCGCTCGCCGTGGCGGGTGTCCCCTTCGGGGCGCCCGCGTCGCGCGGTCGGTGGACGGGCGAAGCGGCTGGTCACCCGGGGTTCGCGGTCAGAACGTGGCGATCGGGTTGACCGGGCTGCCGGAGCTGCCGGCGAAGCGGACCGGCGCGACCGCGAGCTGGAAGTCCCACTGGCCGAGCTCGGCGGCCGTCGCCGCGCACGCCTCCAGGTCGCAGTTGTCGAGCATCCACAGGCCCATCGCGACGAGGGCCACGGCGTGGACCGGCATCAGCACGTCGTCGTAGCCCGAGGGCTGGACGTCCTGCGGGGTGTCGGCGCCGATCAGCGCGACCTGCCGCTCGTGCAGCCACGGCAGGGATGACGCGTGCCACCCGGCCTGCGTGATGCCGCCCGAGGGTCCCGACTCGTGCCGGGCGCGGCCGTAGCCGGTGCGCAGCAGCACGGCGTCGCCCGGGCCCACCCGCACACCCTGCTGGCGTTCGGCCTCCTCGAGGTCGTCGGGGAACACGCCCTGCCCCGGCTCCAGCCACGGCACGCCGCGGACCCGGGCGACGTCCAGCAGGACGCCGCGGGTCACGATCCCGTTCGCCGCCGCGGTGACCGCCGCCCAGCCGGACCCGGTCGCGGGATCGACCAGCGAGTGCGGGCGCCCGTTGTACATCGCGCCGTCCCAGAACAGGTGGCACGGCGAGTCGACGTGGGTGACGGTGTTGCCGTGGAAGGTGAGCCCGACGTGTTCGGAGGAGAAGCCCCAGCGCCGGTCGGCGTGGAACGCGGGCGGCATGTGCTCCGCGCCCGGCATGTCGGCGGTGCACGGGCAGGCGGTCGTCGCCCGCTCCATCTCCCCCGGCGCCGTGATCTCCCACGCGCACGACACGCTCCGGCCGTGGCGCACGGCCCGCGCCGCGGCCAGCCGGACCTCGTCGGTGACGAGGTTCAGGGTGCCGAGCTCGTCGTCGTCGCCCCACCGCCCCCAGTTCGACAGCGTCTCGAAGTACCCGAACACCTCGTCCTGGGTCGGCACCGGCCCCTTCGCCGTCATCCGAGCTCCACCCCCGGTCCGCGTTGGTACCGGCATCACACCAGATGATCGGGTCGCCGCGCCGAGCGGCGGCTCCACCACAGGATCGGCGGGATCAGGGCCCGGCCGATGAGCCGGTACGGCCGGGCGTTCAGCCAGGGGTCGCGCGCTCCTCGAGCGCCACCCGCGCCCGGCGGTGCTCGCCGAGCAGGAGCCCCGGCTTCGGAAGCCGGCGGACCACCTCGATCCCCGCGAGGTGCTCGATGTTGTTGAAGCCGTACTGGCCCGGGCTCACGAACCGCAGCGGGGCGCCGTGTGCGCCGTCCAGCGGCACGCCGCCGAGCCGGTCGGCGAGCAGCACGTCGTCGGCGAGCGCGTCCCGCAGGTCGATGGCGGAACGAGACCCCGGACCAGCGCTGGTCGGTGGCCGACCGGGTGGCGACGCAGTGGAAATCGGCGACGAGGTCGGCGCGGGACAGGCCGCGACCAGCTCGGCGATCGGGAGCCGCAGCGCGTGCTCCACCGCGCCGGTGACCGCGAGCACCGGATCGTCCGGCACCTGCGGCGGTGGGCGCAGCGACCGCCCGAACCGCGGGAAGTCGGCCCGACGGCGCCGGCCCGGCGGGAGCGCGCGTCGGGTGGGGGACGGCCGGTCGCTGAGCGCCACGCGGTCGAGATCGGGCGCGTGGGGCGCCGGCCCCTCCCGGGTGCGGGGGAACCAGCTCCCCCCGCGCGGGGGAGACCTCAGGCGGCGCAGCTGCCGGTGTCGACCTCGCGGCGCAGCCCGCTGGCCGCCTGCACCGCGCCCGCGACCTGGTCGACGGTGAGGACGAAGCCGGTCTCCTGGTCGTCCAGCGCGGCGCCGAACACGACGCCGATCACCCGGCCGTCCGGCGCGATCATCGGGCCGCCGGAGTTGCCGGAGCGGACCACGGCGCGGACCGTGTAGACCTCGCGGGTGACCTCGCCGTCGTCGTAGATGTCCGGGCCCTTGAGCCGGATCATCGACCGGACCTTCGCCGCCGTGGCCGTGTACGGGCCGTCGAGCGGGTAGCCGACGATGATCGCGTCGTCGCCCGCCGCAGCGGGCCGCGGGTCGAACTCGAGCGGGTCGGCGTCGAGGTCGGGCACGCGGAGCACGGCGATGTCGATGGCGGGGTCGTAGAGCACCACGTCGGCGTCGAGCTCCCGCACCCGCCCGCGGCGCCCGACCACCTCGACCCCCGTCTCGGCGGTGCCCGCGACGACGTGCGCGTTGGTCATCACCAGCTCCGGCCCGATCACGAAGCCGGTGCCCTCGAGCTGGCGGGCGCACGACGGGGCGCGCCCGCGGACCTTGAGCACGCTGTTGGCGACCTCCGCGACGATCGGGCTCTGGGCGAGCGCCGGGTCCGGCGCGCCGACCTCGGTGATCGGGGTCTGGGTGAACGGGCTCAGCACGTCCGGGAAGCCGGAGTTGTTGAGCAGCTGCCGCAGCTCCTCGGGCAGCGCCTTGGCCGCCTCGGGCATCACGTTGTCGACCGCGCGCAGCACCTCGGAGCCGCGGACGCCCGCCGCGAGGCCCGGGAAGCTCGCCGAGGCGAGCGGGAGCGCGACGAGCCAGGCCGCCACGACGACCGTGATCGCCTGCAGCACCGAGCCCAGCGTGGAGTCGACCTGCAACGACCGGTGGCCGGTGATGCGGTCGCGGATGCGCCTGCCGAAGAACACGCCGGTGGTCTCGCCGAGCGCCACCAGCAGCACGACCACGACGATGCTGACGATCACGCGCGTGGTGGGCGCCTCCACGCCGGCCGCGATCAGCGGCGCCAGCCGCACGCCGAGCACGGCGCCGGTGAGCACGCCGACGAACGACAGCAGCGCCACGGCCATGCCGTGACGCCACCCGGAGACCGCCGCGATCAGAGCGAGAACGACGACGACGAGATCGACCCAGCTCACGTCGCCACTGCCCCCGCCCTCACGATCCCGCGACCTCCTGCCGACCGGCCTTGGCCGCCGACCACGCTGCGTCGAGGTCCATCACCCGAGTGGTGTCCCACGGACGCGCCCATCCGCCCCTATCCAACAGCGCGGACAATAGGCCCCCCGTGAAACCCCAGACGAGCAACCCCGCCGTGACGAACGCGGGACCGATGAGCCCGGACGGGTGACGGACCCGGATGCGGCGGCGCGGATCCGCGAGCGCAGCGATCGGAACCCGTACCACGCTGGCCGTTTCCCGCGGGTCGACGGCGTGCACCGCCACCGGGCGCGCCCAGTGGGCGAGCACCGGGGTGACGATGAAGCCGCTCGGCGGCACGAACAGGTCGGGCAGCACCGCGAGCGGCACGACCCCGTCCGGCTCGACGCCCGCCTCCTCCTCGGCCTCCCGCAGGGCGGTGGCCACGGCGTCGGGATCGCCGTCGTCGGCGCCCCCGCCGGGGAAGGCGACCTGCCCCGCGTGGTCGCGCAGGGTGCTCGCGCGCTCGACGAGCAGCACGTCCGGGCCGTGGTCGGCCTCGTCGCCGAAGAGGACGAGCACCGCGGCGCGCCGGCCGTCGGCGGGCGGGGGCATGCGGTGGTGCACCAGCTCGGTGGCGCCGACCCCCTGGACGCCGGAGAGCAGCGGACGCAGCCATCCCGGGGCCCGCTCGGGCTGCAGGGAAGGGCTCACGACAGGCGCTCCACGGCCGCGGCGACCTCGTCGGCCGTGCGGAACGGGGTGGGCGGGTCGACCCGGGCGACCGTGCCGTCGGCCCGCACGACGTACGAGGCGGGCAGCGCGGGGGGCACGTCGAGGGCGGCGCGCACCGCGCCGTCGGCGTCGACGACCGACGGCAGCCGGACCCCGAGCTCGGCGAGCAGCGCCGCCGCGGCGCGCGGGTCGTCGCGGGTGTCGACGGTGAGCACCGGGACCGCCCCGGGGCGCGCGGCGTACTCGGCGAGGGCGGGCAGCTCCTCCCGGCAGGGCACGCACCAGGACGCCCACACGTTCACCAGCGCAGGCCTGCCCGCGAGCGCCGCGCCCAGGTCGACGGAGCCGGGCGCGCCGAGGCAGGCGGCGCTGACCCCGGCGAGCGGGCCCGCGGGCGGCGCCCCGGTCGGCGCCGGGCACGGGATCGGGCCCGCCGCGGCCCTCGCCTCGGCGAGGTCGGCGTCGGAGACCTCCACCTGATCCATGTTCCCAGGCGCCGGGCCCGGCGTGTCGCGGTCACGGGGCCACAGCACGACCACCGCCACCACCGTGAGCAGCGCGACGACCAGCGTGGTGACGACCTCCGAGCGGCGCACCCGGAGCTCCCGGGTCACGGGGCGTCGGCGTCCTCGCCGCCCGCCGCGGGAGGTGCCTGGTCGTCGGGGATGCCGACCATCTCGAGCAGGCGGGTGCGCGAGGGGCCCTTCACGAGGGCGGCTGCCTGCTCCGGGTCGGTGGGGCCGGTGCCGTAGGCGGGGCAGTCGGCCGACAGGGTGCACGCGCCGCACGCCGGCTTGCGCGCGTGGCAGACGCGCCTGCCGTGGAAGATCACGTAGTGGGACACCATCGTCCAGTCCCGCTTCGGCACGAGCGCGCCGACCGCGTGCTCGACCTTGACCGGGTCCTCCTCGTTCGTCCACGCCCAGCGGCGGACCAGCCGCCCGAAGTGGGTGTCGACCGTGATGCCGGGGACGCCGAACGCGTTGCCGAGGATGACGTTGGCGGTCTTGCGGCCGATCCCGGGGAGGGCGACCAGCTCCTCGAGGGTGTTCGGCAGCACGCCGTCGTGCTTCTCGACGAGCGCGCGGCCCAGCCCGATCAGCGCGTTGGCCTTGTTCCGGAAGAACCCGGTGCTGTGGATCATCTCCTCGAGCTCGGCGCGGTCAGCCTGCGCGTAGTCGAGCGCGGTGGGGTAGCGCCGGAACAGCGCCGGTGTGACGGAGTTGACCATCTTGTCGGTGGACTGCGCCGACAGGATCGTGGCGACGGCGAGCTCCAGCGGGGTGGTGAAGTCCAGCTCGCAGTGGGCGTCGGGATGGGTGGCGGCCAGCGTCCGCAGCATGCGCGCGACGCGCCGGGAGCGGCCGAGCGGTGGCTCGCCCGCGGCGACCCGTTTGGCGAGCCGGGCCGCGCTGCGTGCCGTCGCGGTCGGTGTCGGCGTGCTCCGGGAGGCGATGGTCACGCTGGAGGAGCCTACGGAAGGCCACCGACAGCCCGTGACCCGCGGCGGCGTGCGCGGGCGACCGCGCAGGGCGCCTACGATGGTCACGAATCGGTAACGGGATGGGAACTCGTCGACCCCCTTTGCAAGTCCTCGACCCCGGTGCGAGACCATCGGAGGCGACATGACTGCCTGGTTGTCCGTCCTCGTACCGCTGCTGGTGATGTTCTTCGCGCTCGGTATGGAGCGTGTGGAGTCCCGGCTGCGGGAGGCGACCGTGCGTCCGGAAGAGGTCGAGGAACTGCTCGAACGGCCACGGCCGGACGAGGTGCGCGCCCTGTTCCGGCAGGGGTCCGGGCGCGCGCTCGAGCTCTTCCGCCTCCGCAACCGCGGCTCGCGGGGGCGCAAGCCCGCCCGCCGCAACAAGGCGGCGTGAGCGGGCGCACGGACGAGACCGGGTGAAATGCGCCTGGTCGGGCAGGCGATTCGACGGCTGCGGCATCACCAAGGGTGCGCACAGCCCCTAGACTGACCGGCCGGTGATCCGGCCGCGGGGCAGCGGCCTGGGACGAGGAGCGACGCAGTGGACGAGGTACTGATCCGCGCAGGGATCTTCCAGGGTGTTGACCCCCAAGCGGCTGAGGCGCTGGCCCAGGCGCTCGAGCCCGCGGAGTTCCCGCGCGGCCACGTGATCTTCGCCGAGGGCGAGCCGGGCGACCGGCTCTACATCGTGGGCAGCGGCAAGGTCAAGGTCGGGCGGAAGTCGCCGGACGGCCGGGAGAACCTGCTGATGGTGGCGGGCCCGTCCGACATGTTCGGCGAGCTGTCCATCTTCGACCCGGGCCCGCGCACGTCGACGGCCACCGCGGTCACCGACGTCCGCGCGTACACGATGGACCGCCCCGCGCTGCGCGAGTGGATCGCGAAGCGGCCGGAGATCGCCGAGCAGCTGCTGCGCGTGCTGGCCCGCCGGCTGCGCCGCACCAACAACGCGCTCGCCGACCTCATCTTCACCGACGTCCCCGGGCGCGTCGCGAAGGCGCTGTTGCAGCTCGCCCGCCAGTTCGGCTCCCAGGAGTCGGGCCTGCTGCGCGTCACGCACGACCTCACCCAGGAGGAGATCGCCCAGCTCGTCGGGGCGAGCCGCGAGACGGTCAACAAGGCGCTCGCCGACTTCGCCCACCGCGGCTGGCTGCGGCTGGAGGGCAAGAGCGTGCTGATCCTCGAGCCCGAGCGGCTCGCGCGCCGCGCCCGCTAGCCGGGCACCCGGACCACGCGAACGGCACCGCCTCGAGCGGTGCCGTTCGTGCGTCTGCCCCTAAATTTCTGGTACGGCAGTACCAGAATGTGCGACCCTGGGGCCATGTCGTCCTCAGCGTCGTCCTCAGCGTCGCTCGCCGACTACCGCGCCGCCCTCACCGCTCCGGGGGCGGCGGTGCCGGTCCTCGCGTCGGCCGTCGGTCGGTTCCCGATCGCGATGCTGCCGCTGGCGACGCTGCTCTACGTCCAGCGCGCGACCGGGTCGTTCGCCGCGGCGGGCGTGGTGTCGGCCGGGCAGATGATCGGCGTGGCCGCGGGTTCGGTGGCCCAGGGCCGCGTGATCGACCGGATGGGCCCGAGCCGCCCGCTGCTCGTGATCGTGGCGATGTTCGCCGCGGCGATCACCGCCCTCGTGGCCGCCGTCGAGACCGGGCAGCCGATCCCCGTGGTGGTCGCCGTGGCCACGGTCGCGGGCGTGGTCCGGCCCGCGCTCGAGGGCGCCTCCCGGTCGCTGTGGGCCGTTCTCGTGCCGCCCGGGCCCGCCCGCTCGGCCGCCCTGACCTACGAGGCCATCAGCCTCGAGGTCTTCTTCATCCTCGGGCCGGCGATCGCCGCGTTCCTCGTGGCGGCGCCGTGGCCGGGCCTCGGCCTCGCGGTGGCGGGCACCGGGATGGTGATCGGGGCCGCCGGGTTCGCGCTGAGCCCGCCCGCGCGGCGCGTCGGCGGGTCGCCCGCCCGCGAGGGCGTCCCCCTGCTCGGGGCGCTGGCGCGGCCGGGGATGCGCACGGTGGCGGTAGCGTCGCTCGGGTTCGGCCTGGTCATCGGGTCGGTCGAGGTCGGCCTGCCCGCGGTCACCGCCGCGGCGGGCTCGCCGACACTGGGCGGCGTGCTCCTGTCGGCGTGGTCGATCTCCTCGGTGCTCGCGGGCGTGCTCTACGGCATGCGCCCGTGGCCGCGCCCGCTGCACCTGCGGCTGCCCGCGCTGCTGTTCGGCTTCGCGGTGCTCGTGGCCGCCATGGCGCTGGTCGGGCCGACCGGGTCGCTGACCGTGCTCGTGATCACGATGGTGCTGTCCGGCACGCTGATCACGCCGCAGGTCACCGGCCACTCCCTCGCCGTGGACCTCGCCGCCCCGCCCGGCGCGGCCGCCGAGGCGTTCGGCTGGGTGATCACGGCGGCGACGCTGGGCATCGCCGCGGGCCAGTCCAGCGCGGGGTTCGTGGTGGAGGCGTTCGGCCCGCCCGCCTCGTTCGTGTCGGCCGGGACCGCGGGCGTGCTGCTCGCGGGGGTGCTGTGGGTGCGCCGGGCGACGCTGCTGCCCCGCCCGGCCCCGGCGCCGGTGGCCTGATGTCAGGAAAGCCACATCCATGAACGTGGGCTTCGTGGATGTGGCCTTCCTGAAGCCGGGTCAGCAGCCCCGCAGGTGGTCCAGCTGCGCGCGGACCGACAGCTCCGCAGCGGGCCACAGCGACCGGTCCACGTCGGCGTAGACCAGCTCCACCACCTGCCGGGGCGTCGCGTCCGGACCGAGGACCTCCAGCGCCGAGCGCACCTGCTGCAGGCGCTCCTCCCGGTGGGCGAGGTACTCCGCCGCGACCGCGGGGGCGTCCGGGAGCTCGGGCCCGTGGCCGGGCAGGACGGCGGTACCGGACGGGAGGTCGGCGAGGCGGCGCAGCGAGCCGAGGTAGGGCCCGAGCGCGCCGTCGGGGTGGGAGATCACGGTGGTGCCGCGGCCGAGGATCGTGTCGCCGGTCAGCACCGCCGGGCCGGCGCCCGGGCCGTCGAGCAGGAACGACAGCGAGTCCGACGTGTGGCCGGGGGTGGCGACCACCCGCAGCTCCACGCCCGCGGCCGACACGACGTCGCCGTCCCCGAGCGCCTCGGAGCCGAGCACGAGCGACGGGTCGAGCGCCCGCACCGGGGCGCCCGTGAGCTCGGCGAACCGGCGTGCCCCTCCCGCGTGGTCGTGGTGGCGGTGGGTGAGCAGCACCAGCGCGACCGGGCCGTGCGCGGCCACCCGCCGCAGGTGCTCCTCGTCCTCCTCCCCGGGGTCGACCACGACGCACGCCTCCTCGCCCGGCGCCCGCAGCACCCACGTGTTGGTGCCCTCGAGCGTCATCGGGGAGGGGTTCTCGGCGAGCAGCACCGAGGCCAGCGGGGTCACCGGCCGGAGCACCCCGTAGGCGGGCCCGCTCATGCGAGCCCCGCCGCGGGGAACACGGTGTCGTCGGGCAGCACGGACACGAGCCGGTCACCGTCCCGGCGCACCACCGGGGTGATGGGCCGGATCACCCGGGTGGGCGCGGCGGCGAGCACCGCGGCGCAGTCGGTGAACCCGGCGATCTCCTGCAGGGTCCGCGCCGTCGGCGGCATCAGCTTCATCTCGTCCTCCTGCCAGCGTTCGAGGGCCTCGTCGGGGTGCCACCACAGGGCCTCGACGGCCTCCGTGGTGTGCGCATCCGCCTCCTGCCCGTCCGGCACCAGGGCCACGAAGAACGCGGTGTCGTAGCGGCGGGGGTAGACCGGCGGCGTGATCCAGCGGGCCCACGCGTGCAGCAGGTCGGCCCGCAGGACCAGCCCCTCCGCCGCCAGCACCTCGCCGAACGACCGGCGTCGGGCGACGACGTCGGCCCGGTGCCGGTCCAGCCCGTCCGGCACCCGCGGCCCGGCCAGCAGCACGCCGCACTCCTCGAAGGTCTCGCGGACCGCGGCCTGCACGAGCGCGCCCGCGAGGTCGACGTCCACCCCGAGGCGGTCGGCCCACCACCGCGGCTCCGGCCCCGCCCACAGCCCGGGGTGCGGCCGGTCGCTTTCGTCCACACCGCCGCCGGGGAACACGGTCATCCCGCCCGCGAACACCATCTCCGCGGCCCGGCGTTGCAGGAAGACCTGCAGCGGGGAGCGGCCGCGTGGCGGGCGGGGGTGGTCGCGCACCAGGAGCACGGTCGCGGCGGGCCGCGGGATCACCGGTGCGGAGGTCATGTCGGGGAGGCTAGTGGGACGCCGCGGGTGGCGAGGCAGGATGTGCGCCATGGATCGGCTGCGGGTGGGTCTGGTCGGTGGGGGCCCGTGGGCCCGCACGGTGCACGCGCCCGTCCTCGCGGCGCACTCCGGCACCGAGCTCGCGGCCGTGTGGACGCGCAGGCCGGAGGTCGCCTCCGAGCTGGCAGCCGAGTTCGGGGCCCGCGCCCACACCGATCTCGACGTGCTGCTCGACTCGGTGGACGCGGTCGCGTTCGCGGTGCCGCCGCAGGCGCAGGCGCGGCTCGCGCTCGTCGCCGCCGCCGCGGGCAAACACCTGATCTGCGAGAAGCCGCTCGCGGCCACCGTCGAGGAGGCCCGCGCGCTGGCCGAGGCCGTCGAGCGGACCGGTGTGCACTCGTCGATGGTCCTGACGATGCGCTACGCCCCCGCCGTGCGGGACTGGCTCGCCGAGATGCCGAACGAGCCCGCGGGCGCGGACACCGTGGCGTTCGCCCGCTGGATCTCCGGCTCCCTGCTGGGCGGGCCGTACTGCCGGTCGCGGTGGCGGATCGAGGAGGGCGCGCTGTCCGACCTCGGCCCGCACGTGATCGACCTGCTCGACGCGGCGCTCGGCCCGGTCGTCGAGGTGCCGTGGGCGCGCCACGAGGAGCCCGACCTGTGGCGGTTCGGGCTCCTGCACGCGGGCGGGGCGCAGAGCACCGTGACGCTGTCGATGCGCGTGCCGGTCGACCCCTCGGAGATCGAGTTCACCGTCCTCGGCGGCGCAGGCAGGCACCGGCTCGCCGGCCGCGGCGCCGACGCGCCCTCCTGCTACGCCGCGTTGCTCGACGAGCTCGTGGCCGCCGTCGACGGCTCCGGCCCGCCGCCCGCGCTCGGCGTCGCGCGCGGGCTGCGCCTGCAGGAGCTGGTGGCCGCGGTGCGCGCCGCGGCGGATCAGGCGCTGTAGTCGTCGGGCGGGACGCCGCGGTGGCTGCCGTTGGTAGGCACCCCGTTGGTGATCCGGCGGCCGATGCGCTGCCTGCGCCCCTCGAGCAGCTCGGCCTGCAGGCGGGCCAGCAGCTGGCGGTCCGCGTCGCTCAGCCGGGCGATCGAGTCGCTGCGCATCCCGGTCTCGTCGCGGCCCGCGTCGGGCGCGGCCGGCTCCTCCGCCTCGTCGGAGCGCTCCCGGTCAGCGTCGGAGAAGCGGTGCCGGGCCGGGGGACGGAGCGCGGGGCGAGGGGAGCGGTCGGGCTCGTCCTCGGCCCGCTCCTCCTCCCGGCCTCCGGCGGGCTCGTCGAGCGCGGAGGGCGCCATCGCCCAGGTACCGGAGAGCCACTCCTGCGACCACTCGTCGTCGAACTGGCGGGCGGCCGGGCCGTCCACGGCGTCGTCGGAGCCGCGGTCGTCGGGGCGCCGGTCCTCGGCCTGCCCGTCGTCGGCCCGTCCGTCGTCGGCCCGTCCGTCATCGGCACGGCCCAGCGGGCCGTCCTCCGGCCGGGTGGGGTCCAGCAGCGGGGCGAGCAGGGGCTGGTGCAGTGGCCCGTTCAGCGGGTCGGCCAGCGACTCCAGCGCGGGCGTCTCGCGCCGCTCCGGCGCGTCCCGGACCGGTTCCGGCCGCTCGTCCTGCGGCGGGGCGAACCCGTCCCGCTCGTCGTCGACGCGCCGCAGCGGCGGACGCGACTCGCCCACCGGGAGCGGTCGCGGCACCGGGTTCGGCCCGTTCCGCTTGACCAGCGGGATCGGCTTGGGGGCCGACCGCGAGATCGGGGTGACGGTGGGGCGGGGCCGTTCGTTGCGCGCCCGCAGCGGCGTGGGGCGGGCGGGGCGCCGGCCGTCGTCCACCGGGACCGGCCGCGGCGCCGCGAGCGGGTGCGGTGAGGGCGGCTCGGGGAACGGCTCGTCGGCGTCGACCGCGGGCTCGGCGCGGGCCTCCTCGGGCACGTCCCGCCGGGCGTCGTCGGCCTCTTCGGCGGGCTCGTCGCGCTCGTCCCGGTCGTCCGCGTACCGCTCCCGGGGGTCGTCGAGCCGGTGCGCCGGCTCGGTGCTGAGCTCCCGCTCCGCGGGCCGCAGCCGCGCGGTGGCGGCGGCGCTGTCTTCGGCGGCCCTGTCCTCGACGGCGCTGTCTTCGGCGGCCCTGTCCTCGACGGCGCTGTCTTCGGCGGCCCTGTCCTCGACGGCGCTGTCTTCGGCGGCCCTGTCCTCGACGGCCCTGTCTTCGGCAGCCCTGTCCTCGGCGGGGGTGTCCTCCACGGTGCCCTCGACGACGCGGTGCTCGAGTTCGCCCGCGCGGTCGGTCTCCTCGGCGAGCCGCGGTGTCGGGCTGGGCGCGGCGAGGGGGTGCGGCTCCGGCGCGCGCCGCCGGGGCGGCAGCTCGGTGGGCTGGGCGAGCGCGTGCCGCTCGGGCGGGGGCGCGGGCTGCGGGCGAGGCGCGGGCTCGGGCCGCCACGGGCGCTCGTCGGTCACGTCGTCGCGCAGCTCGACCGCGACCTCGAGCGCCGCGGCGTGGTAGGCGGGGATCGGGCCGTCGGCGGGCAGCACCTCGACCGAGGCGGGGGCGCCCGCCCGTTCGAGCGCCGCGGCGAGCTGGTAGGTCAGCACGTCGGCGCGACGGGTGCGGTCGTGCACCCGCACCAGGACGACCGGGTGCGGGAGCGGCCCGGGCGCGGTGCCGGCAGGGGTGAGGCGACGGGCGAGCAGCACGGTGCAGCCGGTGAGGGGGCGCGCCGGGAAGTCCAGCACGGCGCCGGCGACGGGGTCGTCGCCCGCGGGGGCGGCGAACCGGTGCTCGGTGCCGTCCTCGGGCTCGGGCGGCGGGAGCGCGGCCGCGGGCCCGAGGTCGGTGCGGGCGGTGTGCGCCGCGGTGACGAGCGCCGACCGCACGTGCGGGGGCAGGACCGCCTTCGCGGCGACGAGGCTCGCGGTGAGCATCTCGACCGCGCGGGCGTCCTCGCCGAGGGCGACCAGCTCGCGGGCCCAGCGCAACAGGTCGTCGTCGACCCGTCCGGCCAGAGCCAGCAGCAGGTCGTGCGTCGTGCCCGACGTCGGGTCCTCCACCTGGCCTCCTCCCCTCGAGTCGGTCGCTCCCCTCACGCGCCGACCAGCGCCGTGGCCGATCGCCACAGCGGCCTGGATCCGATGATGGCTGCCTGGTGGTAGGAGGAGCGCTCCCCGTGCGCCGGGAGCACCTCCACGCACGGTGTGCGGTCGCCGTGGGCGCGCATCACCCGTTGGAGCGTCCCGGCGAGCTCCCACGGCCGTTCGGCGCCGATGACGAGCACGATGCGTTGCCCGCCGCGCCACGACTGGCGGAGCTCGACGCAACCGGGGTGGCCGCGCACGACCGCGAGCACGGCCAGCGCGGCGGTGTCGACGGCGCCGTCCCCCGGCTCGAACTCGGCCTGGGTCGGGGGCGGCTCCGCGGCCGGGTGCACGGCGTCGACGAGCGGGTGCGTGGAGCCGACCGCGGTCTCGAGGAGCTCGCGCTCGTCGTCGGTGATGGCCACGCGGTGGCGCAGCAGCTCGCGGGGCAGGGTCGAGGCGAGCACCTCCTGGCCGCCGTCGGCCAGCCAGTCGCGCATCCGCCACAGCAGCTCGTCGGGAAGCCGCCCGGCGAGCCGCAGCAGCAGCTCGTGGCACGCGGCGGCGCGGGCGCCGCTCACGGCTCCGCCAGCTCCACGACCAGCTCGACCTCGACCGGGACGCCGAGCGGCAGCTCGGCCACCCCGACGGCGGACCGCGCGTGCTTGCCCGCCTCGCCGAAGACGTCGGCCAGCACGTCGGAGGCGCCGTTGATGACCTTCGGCTGCTCGACGAAGCCGGGCGCCGACGCGACGAACCCCACGACCTTCACCACACCCGCCACCGCGTCGATGCCCACGAGCGCGTCGACGGCGGCGAGCGCGTTCAGCGCGCAGATCCGCGCGAGGCCCGCCGCCTCGTCGGTGCTGATCTCGGCGCCCACCTTGCCCAGCGCGGCGGGCTTGCCGTCGACGAGCGGCACCTGGCCGGCGGTGAACACGAGCGAGCCGGAGCGGCGCGCGGGGATGTAGGAGCCCGCGGGCGCGGGCACGGACGGCAGCGTGATGCCCAGCTCGGCGAGACGCTGGCTCGGGGTGCTCACGGCGTCAGCTCCGCACCGGGCGCTTGAACCACGCCACGAGCTGCTCGGGGTTCGCGCCGGTCGTGACGGTGACGAGCTCCCAGCCGTCCCGGCCGAAGTTGTTGAGGATCGCCTGCGTGTTGTGGATGAGCACGGGGGCGGTGAGGTATTCCCACCTGACGTCCGACGAACCGGGGGAGGTCATGACAGGTCACTGTAGCCAGCGCCTCATCCGCTCGGGCGGCCGGTCGCGTCGGGCCTCCGTAACCTGGAACGGTGAGTTCCACCGGTTGGCCAGCGGCGCTGTCGGCGGCGCGCCTGCACGTCGTGTCCGGCAAGGGCGGCACGGGGAAGACGACCGTGGCCGCGGCGTTGGCGCTGGCGCTGGCCTCCGAGGGCAGGCGCACGCTGCTCGTGGAGGTCGAGGGGCGGCAGGGCATCGCGCAGCTGTTCGACACCGCCCCGCTCCCGTACGAGGAGCGCCGGATCGCGATCGCCCCGGGCGGCGGCGAGGTCAGGGCGCTCGCGGTGGACGCCGAGGCGGCCCTGCTGGAGTACTTCGAGCTGTTCTACCGGCTCGGGATGGCCGGCCGAACGCTGCGCCGGATGGGCGCCGTCGAGTTCGCCACCACGCTCGCCCCCGGGCTGCGTGACGTGCTGCTCACCGGCAAGGTCAAGGAGTGCGTCAACCGGCGCGACGCCGACGGGCGCCCGGTGTACGACGCCGTGGTGCTCGACGCCCCGCCCACCGGCCGTGTCGTGAAGTTCCTCGACGTCACCAAGGCGATGGCCGAGCTCGCGCGCACCGGCCCCATCCACGGCCAGGCGGCGGGCGTGGTGGAGGTGCTGCACTCCCCGCTCACCGCGGTGCACCTGGTCACGCTGCTGGAGGACCTGCCGGTCACCGAGACCCTCGAGACCGTCGACGAGCTCACCGAGGCCGGGTTCCCGGTGGGTTCGGTGATCGTCAACCGGGTGCGCAAGCAGTGGCTGCCGGACCGGTCGGTGGCCGCCGCGGCCGGCGGCCGGGTCGACGCGGGCCGCATCCGCGCCGGGCTCGCCTCCGCGGGCCTCGACCTGCCCGCCGAGGTGATCGACGGGCTCGTCGCCGAGACCGTGGAGCACGCGGTGCGCGTCAACGAGGAGGCCGCGGCGTCGGCGCGGCTGGAGGAGGCGTCGGGGCTGCCGCGCCTGGAGCTGCCCGAGCTGGTGGAGGGCGTGGATCTCGGTTCGCTCTACGAGCTCGCCGAGGCGCTGCGCGACCAGGGCGTCGGCGAGCAGGCGCTCGCGGAGTCGCGGTCGTGAGCCCGCGCCCCGCGCCCGTGCTGGACGTCGACGCCCTGCTGGACGACCCGGACACGCGGATCATCGTGTGCTGCGGCTCCGGCGGCGTCGGCAAGACCACCACCTCGGCCGCCCTCGCCATCCGCGCCGCCGAGCGCGGCAGGCGCACCGTGGTCCTCACCATCGACCCGGCGCGCAGGCTCGCGCAGGCGCTCGGGATGGAGGCGCTGGGCAACGAGCCCGGTCGCGTGGCGGGGGCGCGCGGCGAGCTCTACGCGATGATGCTCGACATGCGCCGGACCTTCGACGAGATGGTCTACGCGCACGCTGACCCCGAGCGCGCCGAGGCGATCATCGCCAACCCCTTCTACCAGACCATCTCCTCGTCGTTCTCCGGCACGCAGGAGTACATGGCGATGGAGAAGCTGGGGCAGCTGGCGTCGACCGGCGAGTGGGACCTCATCGTGGTCGACACCCCGCCCTCGCGCTCCGCGCTGGACTTCCTCGACGCCCCGCAGCGCATGTCCACCTTCCTCGACGGCCGGATGATCCGGCTGCTCTCGGCGCCCGCGCGGGCGAGCGGCCGCGGGCTGCGCAAGATCGTGGGGGCGGGCTTCTCGCTGTTCGCGAAGGCCGTCTCGACGATCCTCGGCGGCCAGATGCTCGCCGATGCCTCGGCGTTCGTGCAGGCGTTCGACACGATGTTCGGCGGGTTCCGCGAGCGGGCCGCGGCCACCTACGCCCTGCTGCGCTCGCCCGGCACCGCGTTCCTCGTGGTGGCCGCGCCGGAACCGGACGCGCTGCGGGAGGCCGCCTACTTCGTCGAACGGCTCGCCGCCGACGGCATGCCGCTCGCGGGGCTCGTGCTCAACCGCACCCACCCGGTGCTCGCCGACCTCTCCGCCACCCGGGCCCGCGCCGTGGCCGAGGAGCTGCGCTCGGCGCCGCTCGCGGCGGCCGTGCTGCGGCTGCACGCCGACCGCGTGGACCTGGCCGAGCGGGAGGAGCGCCTGCTGTCGCGGTTCACCAGCGCCCACCCGGGCGTCGCGGTGGCGCAGGTGCCCGCGCTGGCGGGCGACATCGACGACCTGGACGGGCTGCGCGAGGTCGGTGAGCGGCTGGCGGGCGTGTCGGAGTCGGCCGCCGAGGCGGTGGGCTCGGCCCGCTGACGGCCGGCCGCGACTCGCGCGCACTGAGAGCGCGACTCGCGCGCACCCGTCGAGCAGGGCGAGCTCGTACGACGGCGGCCCCGGCGGCGCAGGCTCACGTACCAGTCGGCCTCGAACGTGGTCTCGAAGCCGAACAGCCGTGTGTAGAACTCGTGCGCCTCTCCCTTCCGGGTCGTGCCGATCACCGGGTAGAAGCTGGTCAGCTGCACGGTTCCTCCCCATTTACATACCATCGGTATGCGGAGAGAGCGCGCATACCATCGGTATGTCAACGGAGGGGTCATGACGAGGGCGCAGCAGCGGGAACGGACCCGGGCGGTGCTGGTGGAGGTGAGCAGGCAGCTGTTCGCCACGCGCGGGTACGCCGCCGTCGGGCTCGCGGAGATCGTGCGGACCGCGGGCGTCACGAAGGGCGCGCTCTACCACCACTTCGAGGGCGGGAAGGCCGACCTCTTCCGCGCGGTGCTCGCGCAGGTGCAGGCCGACGTCGGGCGCGCGGTGGCGGCCGCGGCGGACGCGGAGGCCGACCCGTGGGACCAGCTCGTGGCGGGCTGCCGGGCGTTCCTCACCGCCAGCACCGCCGACCCGGGCGTGCGGCGGATCATGCTCGTCGACGGCCCCGCCGTGCTCGGGTGGAGCGAGTGGCGCGCGATGGACGAGGCGACCTCGGCCCGCCACCTCGCCGAGGCCCTCACCGGCCTCGTCGAGACGGGCGTGATCGCGCCGCAGCCGGTCGAGCCGCTCGTGCGCCTGCTGTCCGGCGCGATGAACGAGGCGGCGCTGTGGCTCGCGGAGACCGCCGCCCCCTCCGCCCTGGACGCCGTGCTCGCGCCCCTGGTCCGGATGCTGGGGGCGCTGCGCGCATGAGCGCAGCCGGGCTCACGCCGTCTCGCCCAGCCTCCTGCGCCGCGCCTGCACCTCGGCGGCCTTGGCGAGCTGCGCGGCCGTCTCGGCCGCAACGGACTCGTAGTGGGCGGTGCGCGCGGCGTGCAGCAGGTCGGCCCACGAGCGGACGTTCGGCCGGGCCCGCAGCAGCGCCCTGCGCTCGCGTTCGGTCATGCCGCCCCACACCCCGAACTCGATGCGCTGGTCGAGGGCGTGGGCGAGGCACTCGGTGCGCACCGGGCAGGTGCGGCAGAACAGCTTCGCCTCGCGCTGGCGCGCCCCCTGGACGAACAGGCCTTCTGCGTCGGTCGTCCGGCACCGCGCAGCCCCCCGCCAGTTCCACCGGCCCGTCATGCTCGACCCCTCCCCGGATCCCGTGTCGTCACGACCAGCACGGACGGATTCTCGGAGGGCTCGGTTCCACCCGGGAACCGAGCAAAACTACTCAATCGCGGTCGGGCGATCTCCCCTACTCCGTCCGGGGGCGCGCGTACCCTTGCGCCCCGTGAGCTTCCCGCGCCACCTCGCCCGGCCGATCGGCCTGTTGCTCGGGCTCGGTCTCCTCGCGGGTGTCGTCGTCGCGGGGATGACCTTCCCCGTCGCCGCCGGTCTCGGGCTGATCGCGAGCGACACCGGCGACAGCGTCAACACGGTCTCGGCCGACCTCGTCGACGGCCCGCTGCCGCAGACCACCACGATCACCGACTCGTCGGGTGCCCCGATCGCCCGGTTCTTCGAGCAGGGCCAGAACCGCCAGTCCGTCACGGCCGACCAGATCTCGCCCGCCATGAAGGCGGCGATCGTCGCCATCGAGGACCGGCGCTTCTACCAGCACAACGGGGTCGACTGGCAGGGCACGCTGCGCGCGCTCGCGGCGAACTCGGCGTCCGGCACGGTCGTGCAGGGCGCGTCCACGATCACCCAGCAGTACGTCAAGAACTACATGCTCTACGTCGCCGCGCAGACGGAGACGGAGCGGCTCAAGGCCACCGAGCAGACGCCGGCGCGCAAGTTGAAGGAAGCGCAGATCGCGCTCCAGATGGAGCAGCGGTTGTCGAAGGAGGAGATCCTCACCCGCTACCTCAACATCGTGTCGTTCGGCAACGGCGCGGCGGGGATCGCGGCGGCGGCGCGCACGTACTTCAACACCACGCCGGACAAGCTCACGGTCCCCCAGGCCGCGCTGCTCGCCGGCATGGTCAACAGCACCTCGGCGTTCGACCCGGTGCGCAATCCGCAAGCGGCGCTGGAGCGGCGCAACCTCGTCATCCAGCAGATGCGCGACCAGCAGATGATCGACGAGGCGCAGGCGGAGGCGGCCCTGGCCTCCCCGCTCGGGGTGGTCACCCCGCTCAACACCCAGCCCAACGGCTGCATCGGCGCGGGCGACGCCGGGTTCTTCTGCAAGTACGTCGTCGACTACCTCACCGAGGCGGGCTTCTCCCGCGAGCAGCTCAACCGCGGCGGCTACACGATCAGGACCACGCTCGACCGCAACGTGCTCAACCACATGAAGGCCTCGCTCGACGCCGAGGTGCCGCCGAAGCAGCCGAACGTGGCCAACGTGATGTCGGTCGTGCAGCCGGGCACCGACAAGCACCGGGTGCTCGGCATGGCCTCCAGCCGCACGTTCGGGCTCGACGCCGAGGAGATGGAGACCAGCTACGGCCTGCCGTACGAGCCGGTCAACCTGGGCGCCGGGTCCGTCTACAAGATCTTCACCGCCGCCACCGCCCTCGAGAAGGGCATGGGCATCAACTACGAGCTCTCGGTGCCGCCGAGCGGGTACGCCTCGCCGATCTACGTCGACGGCGCGGGACGTCCGCTGCCGGTCCGCAACTCCAGCGACAACCTGCCCGAGCGCATGACCCTCACCGACGCGCTGGCGCAGTCGCCGAACACGGCGTTCATCAAGCTGGAGGAGTTCACCGGCGTGCCGCCGGTCGTCGACATGGCGGTCCGGCTGGGCATGCGCTCGCTCGCCAAGACCCCGTTCGTCGACCCGGCCACGGGGCGGCCGACCGACCGCTCGATCGCGGAGGTCACCAAGGCGCAGAACCTGGCGTCGTTCACGCTCGGCGTGAGTCCCACGAGCGTGCTGGAGCTCGCGAACGTCGGCGCCACGCTCGCCAGCGCGGGCGTCTGGTGCCCGCCCAGCCCGATCGAGTCGATCACCGACCCGGACGGCAACCCGGTCCCCGTCACCGAGGCCCCGTGCGAGCAGGTCGTCGAGCCGGGCCTGGCCAACGCGATGTTCAACGCGCTCAGCAAGGACGACCAGCCCGGCGGCACCGCCGCGGGCGCCGCCCGCCAGGTGGGCTGGAACCGCCCGATGGCCGGCAAGACCGGCACCACCCAGCAGCACAAGTCGGCGGCGTTCGTCGGGTTCGTCCCGCAGATGTCCGGCGCGGTGATCACGTTCGACAACTCCCGCTCGCCGCGCCCGCTCTGCGACGGCGCCGGATCGCCGTTCCCCTGCCGCAGCGGCAACATCTTCGGCGGCAAGACGCCGGCCGAGACGTGGTTCGGCGCGATGAAGCCGCTGCTCGACCCGTTGCCGCCGCTGGCGCTGCCCGCTGTGGAGGAGCGGTTCCTGGAAGGCGGGGAGGAGTCGCGCGTCCCCGACGTCATCGGCGAGTCCGAGAACGAGGCCCGCGAGGAGCTGGAGGACGCCGGCTGGCGCGTGTCGGTGCGCGAGGTGGACAACGCGGCCGACCGGGGCACGGTCGTCGGCCAGAGCCCGCGCGGGTCGGCGCTGCCCGGGGAGACGATCGAGCTCAGCATCTCCAGCGGCGAGGCGCCCCCGCCGCCGGACGCGCCCGGCGACGACGATGACGACGATGACGACGACGATGACGACGACGGGGACTAGCCACGCGTGAGGTCCGGGCTCACCCGCCCCGGTGATGCGCCGCGCCGCGGCGCCGCGCGTTCCTCGATCGGGGCGCCGCCCGCGCCTACCATCCGCCCACGTGGGTGCCTGTTCGGATGATCCGTCGTCCGCGCGGGACGCGCCGGTCGACGGGACGCCCGAGGAACGCAGGCCCGCGCCGGAGTGGCTCGACCCGCCGCCCCGGCCGCGCGTGGTCGAGGACCCCGGGATCCTCGGGCTCTCCCGCCGGGCCCGCGGGCGGTGGGGATCGCGGCTGTTCAACGCGTTCTTCGTGCTGGTCTTCGCGGTGATCCTGATCCAGATGGTCTCGGCGATCCTCGAGAACCCCTGGTAGCGCGGGCCACACCGGGGCGCCGCCCAGCGCGGCCGCCACGGGTGGGGCGGGTGTCTGCGGATACCCTGGCCGACGAGGGCAGGCCCGCGCCCCGAGGGGAGGTGACGAGCGATCGCCACGCAGCTGAGCGCCCCCACCTCGCTCCGCGTCCGCAGCGTGCTCGCCATCCCGGCGTTCCGCAGGCTGTGGGCGGTCACCTCGGTCGCGGCCATGTGCGACTGGATGAGCCTGCTCGCGCTCTCGGCGCTCGCCACGCAGCTCACCAGCGGCTACACGGCGCAGAGCTTCGCGCTCGGCGGCGTGGTCGCCACGAAGCTGCTCCCCGCGCTGGTGCTGGGCCCGCTCGCGGGCGCGCTGGCCGACAAGTTCGACCGCCGCCGCGTGATGGTGGTGTGCGACCTGCTCCGGTTCTGCCTCTTCGTCTCGATCCCGCTCGTCGGGTCGCTGTGGTGGCTGTTCGTCGCCACGTTCCTCATCGAGATCTGCGCGCTGTTCTGGATCCCGGCCAAGGACGCGTCGGTGCCCAACCTGCTGCGCAGGCCCGACCAGGTGGAGACGGCCAATCAGATCAACCTCGTGATGACCTACGGCGTCGCGGTGATCACCGCCGGCAGCCTGTTCGCGGTGATCAACCGGGTCGGCGGGGTCGTCGGCGGCAGCGCGTCGGCCCTGTCCACCGTGTTCGTCGCGCTGGTCATGAGCGGGGTCGCCTACCTCGTCATCGCGCTCATGGTCTGGTTCCGCATCCCGGAGATCTCCGGGCGCGCCGCGCAGGGCAGGGCGGCGGCCCCCGGCCTGGTCGCGATGCTGCGCGACGGGGCGTCGTTCGTCGTCCGCACGCCGCTGGTGCGGGGGCTCGTGATCGGCATCATCGGTGCGTTCGCCGCGGGCGGCACGGTGGTGGGCTCGGCCACGCTGTACGCCGCCAGCCTCGGCGGGGGCAACGCCGCGTACGGCGTGCTGTTCGCGGCGGTGTTCATCGGGCTCGCGATGGGCATGGGGGCGGCGCCGCGGATGGCCCGCCGGATCCCGCACAACCGGCTGTTCGGGGCCGCGATCGTCGCGGCGGGCCTCGCGCTCGTGCTGGTCTCGCTCGCGCCGCACCTGTTCGTCGCGATCGGGGCCGTGATGCTCGTCGGCGGGTTCGCGGGCATCGCCTTCCTCACCGGCCTCACGATCATCGGCTCCGAGGTCGCCGACGAGGTGCGCGGCCGGATCGTCGCGTTCGTCCAGTCGATCGTGCGGCTCACGCTGCTCGGGTCGATGGCGCTCGTCCCGGTGTTCGTCGGTGTGGTGAGCGCCCGCCGGATCGACGTCCTCGGCTACCCGGTGCTCATCGACGGCACCCGCGTGGTGATGCTGGTGGGCGGGGTGGTGGCCGCGGTCGTCGGGATGCTCGCCTACCAGCAGATGGACGACCGCAGCACCGAGCCGATCCTGCCCAGCCTGCTGGCCGCCCTGCGCCGCGGCGAGCCGCGCCACGGCGACGGCGTCCTGATCGCCGTGGAGGGCGCTGCGGCCGAGGAGACCACCGAGCAGGCGGCGCGGCTGGCCCAGCGGCTGCGGGCGGCGGGCCACCTCGTGGTGGAGCCCGACGGCGGGGAGCGCGACCGGGAGCGCTGGGCGACCGCCACCCGGGAGGCGGCGCTGTCCGGTGCGCGGGCGCAGGCCCTCGCCGCCGCGGCGGTGCGGGCCGACCAGGTGGAACGGGTGATCCGCCCGGCGTTGGCCAAGGGAGCGATCGTGGTCGTGGACAGGTTCCTGGCGAGCCCGCTGGTGCAGTTCGGGGTGGCGGCCGACCGCGCGTCGTCCTCCGGGCAGCCCGAGCTCGACCCCGCCGAGCTGGAGAGCCTCGCCGCGTGGGCGACGGGCAGGCTGCGGCCGGACGTCTCGGTGCTGCTCGACCGCGCACCGGTGGAGAAGCCACCGCCCGCAGCGGGTGTGGAGGAGCACGTGCGCGTGCAGCGGCTGCTCACTCGGATGGCGGCGGCGGAGCCGCACCGCTACGTGGTCGTCGACGCCGACGGGGCGCCGGACGAGGTCGCGGAGCGCGTCTTCGCCGGGCTGCGACCCGTGCTGCCGAAGCCGCCCGCCCGCGACTCGGATGCGGCGGTGACGCGATGACGGTGTGGGACGAGGTGGTCGGGCAGCCGGCCGCCGTCGCCGAGCTGTCCGCCGCGGCCTCCGATCCGGCCGCGTTGACCCACGCGTGGCTGTTCACCGGGCCGCCGGGGTCGGGCCGGTCGGTGGCGGCGCGCGCGTTCGCCGCCGCGTTGCAGTGCCCCCGGCACGGGTGCGGCGAGTGCGCGTCCTGCCACACCGTGATGGCCGGTACCCACTCCGACGTGCGCGAGGTCGTGCCCGAGGGGTTGTCGATCTCGGTGCGGTCGATGCGGCAGCTGGTGCAGTCCGCCGCGCGCCGCCCGGCCACGGGCCGCTACCAGATCCTGATCATCACCGACGCCGACCGGCTCACCGAGAACGCCGCCAACGCGCTGCTGAAGTCGATCGAGGAGCCGCCGGAGCAGACGATCTTCCTGCTCTGCGCCCCGTCGGACCACCCGGAGGACGTGGCCGTCACGATCAGGTCGCGGTGCAGGCCGGTCCCGCTGCGCACGCCGTCGCCCGAGGCGATCGCCGACGTGCTGGTCCGCAGGGACGGCATCGACCCCGAGACGGCGCGGTGGGCGGCGTCGGTGTCGGGCGGGCACGTGGGGCGGGCCCGCAGGCTCGCCCGCGACCCCGCCGCGCGCTCCCACCGCGAGCTGGTGCTGGGGCTGCCGCTGCGGGTGCGCAACCTCGGCGACGCCTTCGCCTACGCGGGCGACCTGGTGCGCGACGCGAAGGCGGAGGCCGCCGAGCTCAGCGAGAGCCGTGACGCGGCCGAGCGCGAGGAGCTCGCCGTCGCGATGGGCGCGGGCGGCACCGGCAAGGGGGCGGCGGCGGCCGCGCGCGGGGCGAAGGCCGCCGAGCGCGACCTGGAGCGCCAGCAGAAGTCCCGCAACACGCGCACCCAGCGCGACGCGCTGGACCGGGCCCTGGTCGACCTGGCCGGGTTCTTCCGCGACGCGCTGGTCGTCGGCAGCGGGGCGCGGGTCCCGCTCATGCACCCGGACCGCGAGGCCGACGCGCGCCGGGCCGCCACCGACTCCTCGCCCGAGTCGCTGCTGCGCAGGCTGGAGGCGGTGCTGGCCTGCCGTAGCGCGCTCGACCAGAACGTCAAGCCGGAGGTCGCGGTCGAGGCGATGATGACCGCCCTGCAACGCGGCTGAGAGCGTCGGGGCGTCCGGCAGAATCGTCCGGGTGGGGCGACCGGCGGACACCGTCATCTCGGCGCGGGAGGCGGAGGTGCTGGCCGCCGTCGGCGAGCACCTGAGCAACGCCGAGATCGCGGCCAAGCTGTTCATCTCGGTCCGCACGGTCGAAAGCCACGTCTCGTCGCTGCTGCGCAAGCTCGGCGCGGCCGACCGCAGGGCGCTCACCCAGATCGCCGCCGAGCGGGCAGGCCCCCCGCGCTCGCGGGCGTCCGCGGCAGCCCTCCCGCCCGCGCTCACCTCGTTCGTGGGCCGGGCGAAGGAGCGCGCTGAGCTCGCCGGAGCGCTCGACGGGCACCGGCTGGTCAGCGCCGTCGGGCCGGGCGGGGTGGGCAAGACCCGCCTCGCGCTCGCCGTGGCCGCCGACGTCGCCCACCGCTACGCCGACGGCGTCTGGTACGTCGACCTCGTTCCCGTCACCGACGCCTCGATGATCGCGCCGACGGTCGCGGCCGCGCTCGGCCTCGAGGAGCAGCAGGGCCGCACCCGCAGGCAGACGCTGCTCGAGTGGGCGTCCGGCCGGCGCGCGCTGCTGATCCTGGACAACTGCGAGCACCTCCTGGACGGCGTCGCCGACCTCGTGGAGCGGCTGCTCGCCCACGGAGCGGGCATCACGGTGCTCGCCACCAGCAGGGCCCGGCTGTTGCTGCCGTTCGAGCGGGTGTTCCCGGTGGAGGGGATGTCGGTCGGCGACGACGCGGTGGCGCTGTTCACCGAGCGGGCCGCGGCGGCGGGCGTCGTGCTCGGCCCGGAGGAGCGGCCCCGCATCGGCCGCATCTGCCGCGGGCTCGACGGCGTCCCGCTCGCCATCGAGCTGGCGGCCGCCCGGCTGCCCGCGCTCGGTGTCGACGGGCTGGAGGCGGGGCTGTCCGACCGGCTGCAGCTGCTCACCGGGGCGCGCCGGGTCGACAGCAGGCACCGGTCCCTGCGCTCCACGCTCGACTGGAGCTACGCGCTGCTCGAACCGCAGGCCAGGCAGGTGCTGCGCCGCGTGGCGGTGTTCGCGGGACCGTTCCGGGCCGAGAGCGCGGCCGCGGTCGCGGCGATGGCGGTGCGCGAGGTCGCCGCCCACCTCGCGGCGCTGGCCGACCACAGCCTCCTGGTGCCGGTCACCTCGGCCGACGGCACCCGCTACCGCGCCCTGGAGACCGTCCGCCAGTACGGCGTCGAGCTGCTCGGCGACGAGGAGGAGCTGGAGGAGACCCGGTCCCGGCACCTGGCCTGGGCGCTGCAGGCCGGGTCCGAGCTGCTCGCCGACGAGGCCGTCGACACGTTCGGCTGGCGCACGCGGTTCGACCGGCTCGCCGACGAGCTGCGGGCCGGCCTCGGCTGGGCGGTGGCGAGCGGGTCGAAGGACGCGTACGGGGGCAAGGTGCTGCTCGCCACGCTGTGCCTGCGCCGCGGCATCGTGGGCGAGGCGCAGTGGCGCTTCGAGCAGGCCGCCGAGCTGGCGCCGGACGACCGGCAGGCGGCCGAGGCGCTGCAGCTCGCCGGCGGTGTGGCTGCCAACCGGCTCGCGGGCGACGACGCGATCCGGCTGCACCGCACGGCCGCCGACCTCTGCGTCCGCGCCGGTGACCCCGCGGCGGCGGCCCGCAACCTCGCGCGCGCCGCCGAGCTGTGGAACCGCGCGTCGGGCACCATCGATGCCCGGCCCGACGAGCTTGCGCCCGCCGCGCTGCTCGACGAGGCCTCCCGCCTGGCCGCGGACGACGACCTGGTCACCCGGGCCCGGATCGCTGCCGCCCGGGCGTTCTCGGTCCCCGAGACCGACGAGGCGAGCGCCGAGCTCGCGCAGCACGCGCTGGAGGTCGCGCGAGCGTCGGGCGACGTGATGGCCGAGAGCTCCGCGCTGGACCGGCTCACCACCATCCGGCTCTCGCGCGGGGAGGGACGGGCGGCGCTCGCCAGCGCGGTGCATCGCATCGAGCTGCTCGACCCGCTGGTGCTCGATCCGTGGGTCGGCTTCGAGCTGTCCGACGCCTACGTCATGTCCGTCGAGTCCGCGATCGCCGCGGGCGACCTCGCCGAGGCGCGCCGGCTCGCCGAGCGGATGCGCGACCTGCCCCACCACCGCGAGGACCCGCACGTCGCGGTCGCCCGGCTGATCGTGGTGGCCGCCCTGGAAGGCGACTGGCAGCGCGCCCTGGTGGCGGGCGACCGGTTCCGCGAGGGCTGGGAGCGGGCCGGGAGCCCGCGCGTCCCCACGCTGCGGCGCGCCGCGCGGGCGATGGCCACGGTCCACGGCATGCGCGGCGACACCGCGGCCCACGACGAGTGGATGCGGATCTTCACCGCGCTCGTGCCCAAGGCCCGGCAGACCCACGACCAGCACACGAGCGCCTTCTTCGAGGCGCTGATGCTGTTGCACCTGGGCCGCGCCGGCGAGGCGGTGCAGCGCCTGGACGTGCACCCCCACGAGCTGCGCCGGTGGTACCAGGGCATCTGGCGGCCGTGGTACGCCGCTGCGTGGGCGGAGGCGGCCGTTCTCGCGGGCGAGCCGGACGCCGCGGAGCGGATCGCGTCGGTGCAGGCCACCACCGCCGAGAACGCGGTCACGGCCGCCCTCGTCGCGCGGGCCGCGGCGCTCGCGGCGGGCGACCGCGCGGGCGTGCTCGCCGCCGCCGACGCGCTGGAGGCGGCCGGCTGCCGCTACCAGTGGGCGCGCAGCCTCGTCCTCGCCGGCGGGGCTGACCGCGAGCGCGGTGCCGCGGAGCTCGCCGTGATGGGCGCCGTCATCGCGTAGCCGGGCAGCACGCACGGACGCGGATCCGTGGTCGATCCGTGGTCGGCACGGATGTCCCGGAAGCCCAGGTCGACGATCGTTCTCCCCGTGCTGAACCCGTTCCACGCGATCGACGTCCTCGCCGCCGAGCACCGCCGCGAGCTGGAGGCCGACGCCGCCGCCCACCGCCTGGCCCGCACCGCGCGCCCGCACGCCCCCCGCTGGCGCGCCTGGCGGGGCGCGCTGCGCGTCGCGATGCTCGTCCGGCCCGCCCGCCCGGTCGCGTCGGACCGGTGCGCCGCCCGCCCCGCGGGATGAGGGGTCAGCCCGCGGGCAGGGCGCGGGCGTAGCGGTCGGCGAGGGTGCGGATGTGGTCGACCAGCTCGGGCGGCTCCGAGACGCGGAAGTCAAGTCCCAGCATCCCGATCCACACCGCCACGATCTCCAGGCTGTCGCCGCCGGTGACGAGCACACAGCGGTCGTCGTCCACCGTCTCCACCACGCCCACGGTCGGGTTGATCCGGGCGAGCACCTCCTCCGCGGGGGCGTCGACCTCGATTCGGGCGTGCACCGACCACCCCGTGAACGCGACCTGCCGCAGCACGAACGCCGTGTAGTCGCCGCCCGGCAGGGGGTCCGGGCGGAACCGCGGCCCGCCGGGCGCCTTGAGCCGCATCCAGTCCACGCGGTAGCTGTGCCAGTCCCGGGTGCGCCGCTCCCGCGCCACGACGTACCACCGCTGCTGCCAGCTCACCAGCCGGTACGGCTCGGCCTCCACGTGCTCGCCGTCGCGGTAGTCGAACCGGATGCCCACGTGGTCGCGCACGGCGACCGCGAGCTCGGTGAGCAGGGCCGGGTCCACCGCCGGGTCGGTGACGTTCGTGGCGGTGTTCGCGGGGCCGGTGGAGGTGCTCTCGTGCAGGGCGCGGACGCGGCGGCGCAGCCGCGAGGGCAGCACGTGCTCGAGCTTGGCCAGCGCCAGCGCGCTCGACTCCTCGATGCCGCGGACGGCGGTCACCGCCTGCAGCCCGACCGCGATCGCCACGGCCTCGTCGTCGTCGAGCAGCAGGGGCGGCAGCTTGCCCTGGTCGCCGAGCCGGTAGCCGCCGCGCGGGCCGCGGATCGTGTCGATCGGGTAGTCGAGGGCGCGCAGCCGTTCCACGTCCTTGCGCGCGGTCCGCTCGCCCACGCCGAGCCGGGCCGCGAGGTCCGCCGCGGGCCACGTGCGCGGGGTCTGGAGCAACCCGAGCAGCGCGAGCAGGCGTCCCGAGGTTTCGCGCACATCCCCTCCGAGTACAGGAACGAACCGTGCCGGTACTGCTCCTGACGTAGCCGCCATGACCAGCACCCAGACGCTCCCCGTCCGCCCCTTCGAGATCGCGATCCCCCAGGCCGCCCTCGACGACCTGCAGCGCCGGCTGGAGAACACCCGCTTCCCGGTGCCCGCCCCCGGGGACGACTGGAGCCACGGCACGCCGGTCGGCTACCTGCGGGAGATGGTCGAGCACTGGCGGACGTCGTTCGACTGGCGGGCGCCGGAGGAGCGGATGAACGCCTTCCCGCAGTTCCTCACCGAGATCGACGGCCAGACCGTCCACTTCGTGCACGTCCGCTCGGCCGTCGAGGACGCCACCCCGATCGTGCTGACCCACACCTACCCGGGCTCGTTCGCCGACTTCCTCGACGTGATCGGCCCGCTCACCGACCCGGTGGCGCACGGCGGCCGCCCCGAGGACGCCTTCCACGTCGTGATCCCGTCGATCCTCGGCTTCGGGTTCAGCACCCCGCTGGCCGACGGCGACTGGACGGCGGCGAGGGTCGCCCGCACCTGGGACGCGCTCATGCGCGGGCTCGGCTACGACTCCTACGCCGCCCACGGCAGTGACATGGGTGCGAACGTCTCCCGCGAGCTCGCGATCCTCGACCCGGAGGGGTTCCTCGGCGCGCACGTGCTGCAGCTGTTCTCCTTCCCGTCCGGCGACCCCGCCGAGTTCGAGAGGATGACGCCCGCCGACCACGCCGCGCTGGAGTTCGCGGGCTGGTTCCAGACCGTCAACGGGTACGCGCAGATGAACGCCTCCCGCCCGCAGACGATCGCGGCCGCGCTGTCGGACTCGCCGGTGGGCCAGCTCGCCTACAACGAGCTGTTCGAGAACTTCGGCAACGGCACGAGCCTGGTCGGCCGCGACCAGGTGCTGATGCAGGTCACGCTCTACTGGCTCACCAACACCTCGGCCACGGCCGTGCGCTACTACCACGCCGAGCGGAACGCCGAGCCCGTCGTCAACCACGGCCCGATCGGCGTCACGGTCTTCGCCGACGACTTCAAGTCGGTGCGGCCGTTCGCCGAGCGGGACAACACCAACATCGTGTCCTGGACCGAGCGTCCCCGCGGCGGCCACTTCGCCGCCATGGAGGTTCCGCAGGACCTGGTGGAGGAGATCCGGGCCTGCTACCGCCGCTGAGGCATCTCGAAGAAGATCATGGGGTTGGCGCCCGGCCCGCGGACCGGCGCCAGCCCCAGCTCCTCGCGCAGCCCGGTGAGCGCCGTGTAGGCGCCCCGGGCCTTCGCGCGGGACGGGGTGAAGAACGGCGCGCCCCGCTGCCGCAGCCACCGGACGACGACCGCCCCCTCGTGCAGCGGCAGCGTGGTGCGGAAGTGGTACACGTCGTGCACGCTCACCGGGATGCCGGACGGCACCCGCGGGAACAGGTGCCGCAGGTACCAGCGGGCGAACCGGCCGGTGTGCGCGGCGTCGACGAACAGGTAGCCGGCGTCGGCGGGCACCCGGTCCAGGGTCTCGGCGATGTCGCCCTGCACGAACGTCCAGCGGCCCTCGGCGAGGTCGCAAGGCACGTTGCGCACCACGTGGTCGACCCGGTCGAAGCTGTGCAGCGCCCCCACCCCGTTGTCGCGCAGGGCGGACAGGATCCACGACGTCGACCACCCGTGGAACGTGCCCAGCTCCACCACCACGCCCGGCTGCACGGCCCGCAGCAGCAAGTAGGTGATCTCCGCCTCGAGGTCGTCGAGCTGCGGGCGCATCCGCGAGCCCATCGACTCGGCGTACTCCCGCTGCTGCTTGCCCACCTCCGCGAGATCGCCCGCGTACTCCCGGTAGAGCGCACCGACGTACGCGAGGTCGATCTCGTTCACGGGCAGCCTCCCCGGGAGTCGATGTCGGGGCGGCAACTGTATCCGCCGGTCAGGGACACACCGGGCCGGGCGAAAGGGCGCGCAGGGGCGGTCGCTACACTGGGCCCCGCACCACTCGCCGCCTTAGCTCAGTCGGTTAGAGCGACGCACTCGTAATGCGTAGGTCTGGGGTTCGACTCCCCAAGGCGGCTCCAACCAGGGCAGGATCCACCGGCCGTCCGGCGGATGCCCTCCTGCTCACCGCCGTTCGGTCGGTCGCGGTTCGTCCACCGCGGCCCGTGGGATCGACACCGCGGGGACGATCGCGGCGAGAGCGCCGATCGAGATGACGGCGAGCCCGATGGTGAGGCCGGCTCCCGGGTGCGCGAGGAGCCCGCTGATCACGGCGAGGCCGACCGCGGTGCCGAACTGGAGCGCGCTGGACGCGGCGCCGGAGGCCACGCCGCTGTGCTCCGCAGGCACGCCGGTGGTGGCGGCGGTGAACATGGCGGGGAACACCAGGCCCATGCCGAGGCCCGCCACCGCGAGGCCGGGGACCGCGGCGAGGTAGCCGGCGCCGGTCGCGACGGCCGGGATGAGCGCGGCCGCCCCGGCGGCGCCGATGACCAGGCCGGTCGAGACGACGACGCCCGGTCCGCAGCGGGCCGGCAGCCGCTCGCCCACGAGGTTGCCGATCGTGATCGCCGCCGTGGGGAGCAGGAACGCGAGCCCCGCCTGCAGCGCGGTCAGGTCGAGGCCGGTGCGGAAGTGGATGGTCAGTACGTAGGGGATCGACTGCAGGGTGATCCCGAAGGCGGCGATGACGGCCGTCGCCGCCCGCAGCCCCTGGTGGGCGAACAGCGACAGCGGCAGCATCGGCGCGCGCACGGTGGCCTCCGTCCGCAGGAACACGCCGGCCGATACCGCGGCGGCGAACCCGGTGCCGAGGACGGCGACCGGGGAGACGCCGGGCTCGGACAGCTGTGAGACGGCGAGGACGAACAGCGTCGCGGCGGTCGTGCCGGTGATCGCGCCGACCGGGTCGAACCCCCCGCGGCCGATCCGCCCCGCGTCGGGGGCGAGGACGAGGACCGCGCCGACGGCGGCGAGCGCCGTGAGCGGCACGTTCACCAGGAAGACGCCCCGCCAGTCGAACTCGGTGAGGATCCCGCCGAGCAGGGCGCCGAGGCTCAGGCCGCTCGCCCCGGAGGCGGCCCACGCCGTCATCGCGCGGCCGCGGGCGCGGCCCTCGGGGAAGGTCGAGGTGATCAACGACAGGGTCGAGGGGAACAGCGCCGCCGCGCCCAGGCCCTGCAGCGCTCGCGCGACCAGCAGGACCGCGGGCGTGCCGCTGAACGTGCCGAGCAGGGAGGCCGCCGCGAACAGCAGCATCCCGAACAGGAAGGTCCGCCGCCTGCCGAGCAGGTCGGACAGGCGCCCGAACAGCAGCAGGAACCCGCCGAAGGTCAGGGCGTACGCGCTGACGACCCATTGCACCTGGCCGCCGGTGAAGCCGAGCTCCCGGTCGATGTCGGGCAGGGCGACGTAGACGATCGTGAAGTCGAGCCCGGTGATGAGCGAGGACAGCCCGAGCAGGCCGATCGCGAACCGGGTGCGGGCGCGGGTGGAAGGCGGCATGCGCAACTCCGAGTTAGTCATCAGTTGATGACTGTCACCATCTGTATACTTCCTCGGGTGGCGAAGGAGCGTCGGATCGACCGGGCCGAACGGGACCCGGACCTCGGGATGCTGGCCGCGCGGCTGCTCTACCCGCTGCAGGAGGAGCTGTTCGCCCGGCTCGCCGAATGCGGCCACGACCAGGTGCGACCGCGGCACGGCGCGATCCTGGCCTACCTCGACGAGGCGGGCGCCACACCCACCGAGCTGGCGCGGATGTCCGCGCAGCACAAGCAGGTGATCGGCCGCCTGCTCGACGAGCTCGAGGACCTCGGCTACGTCGAGCGGCGCCTCAACCCGGCGGACCGCCGCAGCAAGCTCGTCGTGCTCACCGACCGCGGCCGGGACGAGCAGGCCCAGGCCGACCGGATCCTCGGCGAGATCGAGGCACGTCTCGCCCGGAAGATCGGCGAGGACCGCTACGCCCGGTTCCGGTCCCTCCTGCGCGACCTGGTCGGCCCCGACCCCGGTTAGCCGAGGACGCGGACCGTGTTCCCGGCGACCGCGGGTTGGGTGTGGTCGACGAAGAGCTTGGCCACGAGTTCCTTGCGGCTGGTCACGCCGACCTTGTCGAAGATGGCCTTGACGTGGTCGCGCACCGTGTGCGGCGACAGGTGCAGGCGGCCGGCGATGTCGCTGGTGGCGAGCCCGCCCGCGATCAGCTGGGTGATCTCGGCCTCGCGCGGGGACAGCTCGTAGGCGGCGATCACGACCGCGGCGACCTCCGACGCCTTGGCGGGTTCGATCACCATCGCCGTCGAGGTGACCCGCCCGTCCGGGCCGCGCAGGGCCGTCCCGTGGCAGATCAGCCAGCCGCCGGTCCGGGAACGGACCCGGATGCGGGCGTCCGCGGACGTCCGGGCCGACAGGGCGGTGCTCAAGACCCAGGCCGGCACGTCGATGCCGAACCGGGTGGGGAGCCCGGCGCTGGGCGGCATCTCGGCGAGCAGCCGCCGGGCTCGGGCGTTGATCGAGATCAGGTTGACGTCGGTGTCGAAGACCAGCACGCCCGCGCCACCGGAGTCGCCCGTGGATGGCACCGGCGCCGGCCGGGCGTAGGACCGCAGGCGGTGGGCGAGCGGGCCGGACAGGCGGCCGAGCAGGAGGGTGTCGTCGTCGTCGAACGGCCGTCGGCCGCGCTCCCGGAACAGGCTCAGCATCCCCCAGGCCCGTCCGTCGACCCGGAACACCGCGCGCAGCTCGTCTGCGAGGTTGCGCGGCCGCATGAACCTCTCGTAGAGCGCCGACATCCTGGGCCGGTCCCCGGTGGTCGCGCGCAGCGCCGCCGCGGGCACGGCGGCCCGGACCAGGTCGCGGAACAGGACGACGTTCTGCTCGAACAGCTCCGACTCCCAGTAGGCGCCGCAGCCGCCTTCGCTGAGGTTCTCCACGAGCACGGGTGCCGCGGTGAGCCCGGTGACCGGGTCCGTCGCCCGCCACAGGGCGGCGTCGAACGGGACGTGGCGCCGCAACCCGGTCGAGGTCCGGCGGAACAGCGCGAGCGCGTCGGGTGCCGTGGCGACACCGCTCAGCAGCTCGCGCGGCGAGGACGTGCGCACCTCGCCGATCGTCCCCGCGGTGCGGCCCGCCCGCCACCCCGCATTCGAGGGGGATCGCCCCGCAGACGCGGGATCCGGTTCCGGGCGCCGGGCCCGGATCGTGGTCGGCGTGTCCGATGGATCGGGGGAAGTGATGACTGGACAAGGACCGACGGTCCTCGTGGTCGGCGCCGCGGGGAAGTTCGCGGGGCTCGTCGTCCCCGAGCTCGCCGCGCGGGGCGCGGTCGTGCGGGGGTTCGTGCGCGGTGAGGCGCAGGCGGCGATCGCCCGGAAGAACGGCGCGGCCGAGGCCGTGCTCGGCGACCTGCGCGACGAGCGGAGCCTCGCCGAGGCGATGCGGGGCGTCGACGCCGTCTTCCACGTCGGGCCCGCGTTCGCCGTCGACGAGGCGCGGCTCGGCCTGAACGTCGTGGCGGCGGCGCAGCGCACCGGCGTCGCGAAGGTCGTGTTCTCCGGGGTGGCGCACCCGTCCGACCGCCTGGAGAACCACGCCGCGAAGCGCCCGGTCGAGGACGCCCTGTTCCGGTCCGGGCTCGAGTTCGTCGTCCTGCAGCCGGTGACGCTGTACCAGAACATCGCCGGGGCGTGGCCGGGCGTGCTGGAACACGGCGTGTTCGCCGAACCGTTCGCGAGCTCGGCCCGGATCGCCCGCGTCGACTACCGCGACGTGGCCGAGGTCGCCGCGATCGCCCTCACCGGGGACCGGCTCACGTACGGGACGTTCGAACTGTGCAGCGGCGAGGTGCTCGACCGCCACGAGGCGGCCGCGGTGATGGCCGAGGTCCTCGGTCGCCCGGTCCGGGCCGCCGAGATGAGCTTCGACGAGTGGGCCGCGGCCGTGGCCGGGCTGTTCGACGCGCGGCAGCTGGCCTCGTTCGGCGAGGTCTTCCGCCTGTACGACGATCACGGGCTGCGTGCCAACGGGGTGGTGCTCGAGGCCGTCCTCGGGCGCAGGCCGCGCACCCTGCGCGACTACGTCCGCGACCTCGCCGCGGGGGAACGGACCCAGGTGTGACGGTTTCCCGCGGGCGGCCTCCGTCAGGGCGCGAACCGTTCGAGACCGGTGACGCGGAGGAGCTCCAGCGCCGAAACCCCGGGCGTCCCGGGCGGGGCCGAGTAGACCAGGACGGCCTGATCGGTGTCCCGCTCCTGGAGGACGTCGCAGTCGAGGGTGATCCGGCCGAGCTGCGGGTGGTGGACCGTCGCGCTGCCGCCGCGCAGCCTCCCGGAGCGGGCGGCGCGCCACAGCTCGTCGAACCGCGCGCTGCCGCGCCGCAGGTCGGCGATGAGCCGGGTGAGGTCCCGGTCGTCGGGGTAGCGGGCCCGGGCGGTGCGCAGGCAGCCGACGCAGTCCGCGGCGGAGTCCGAGTCCGGCGGCAGCGGGATGCGGCCGAGGCCGGGACCGAGGAACCGCTGCCGGATGAGGTTGCGCTCGGCGGGAGGCATCGTCGAGAAGTCCCCGAACAGCGCGGCGGCGAGGGGGTTCCAGGCGAGCACGTCGGACTTGGCCGACAGCACCAGTACGGGCAGGTCGGACATCCGGTCGAGCAGGCGCAGCAGGCCGGGGCGGACGTGCATCGGGACGCCGCCCGTCCCCGGGGGAGCGGAGCCGGCCAGCCGGAACAACGTGTCGCGGTCGTCGTCGGTGAGGCGGAGCGCCCGGGCGAGTGCGCCGAGGACCTGGGGGGACGGCTTCGGGCCGCGGCCCTGCTCCAGCCGGATCACGTAGTCGACACCGACGCCGGCGAGCTGGGCGAGCTCCTCGCGGCGCAGCCCCGGCACCTGCCTGCGCCTGCCGGCGGGCAGCCCGACGTCGGCGGGCTTCACACGGGCCCGCGCGGTGCGCAGCACGGCGGCGAGCTCTGCCCTGTCCACCCCCCGCATCCTGCCGGATCGCCCGGTCGTGCGGGTGGGACCGCCGGTCCCATGCGTCGGTGGTCCTGGTGCCCGGCCCGGATGGCCGGTGACGCTGTCGCCATGGCGACGACGGCCCTGGTCACCGGGGCGAACAAGGGGTTGGGGCTGGAGACCGTGCGACGGTTCGCGGCCATGGGCTGGGACGTGTTCCTGACGTCCCGGGACGCGGCGCGGGGCAGCGCGGCGGCGGCGGAGCTGGACGTGCGGTTCGTCCAGCTCGACGTCACCTCCGACGGCTCCGTCGCGGCGGCCGCGGACGCCGTGGAGGCACAGGTCGGTCGGCTGGACGTGCTGGTGAACAACGCGGGTGTCGGCGCAGTGCCGCACCCGCCGGGGGACACCCGGGTCGCGGAGCTGCGGGAGGTGTTCGAGGTGAACGTGTTCGGCCCGGTGCGGGTGACGAACGCCTTCCTGCCGTTGCTGCGCGCCGCCGAGCACCCGAGGGTCGTGATGGTGTCCAGCGGGCTGGGCTCGGTCGTCGTGTCCGGTCGTCCGGACGCGCTCGCCCTGGTGCCTCCGCAGCTCGGCTACCCGGCGTCGAAGGCGGCGTTGAACATGGTCACGAGCCAGTACGCCCGAGCGCTGGAGGGCATCAGGGTGAACGCCGTCGACCCCGGCTTCACCGCGACCGACCTCACCCGCCACCGCGGTCACCAGACCGTCTCCGAGGGCGCCGAGGTGATCGTCCGGCTGGCCGACATCGGCCCGGACGGCCCGACCGGTGGCTTCTTCGACCGCAACGGGACCGTGCCGTGGTGACCTTGTCCGTCGGCCTGCACCCGGGCGCCGTCGACCACGGGCGCTACCCCGGCCTCGACGAGAAGACGTTGGCGGCCCGGATCGCGGCGGGTGAGGCGGCGCTGCGCGCGGCCCGGCTCGACGTCGTGACGTGCCAGGTCTCCGCCGACCCGGACGAGGCGGAGGCGCAGGTCCGCAGGTGCGTGGCCGGCCGACCGGTCGAGGCCGTCATGATCGGTGCGGGCCTGCGCACGGCGCCGGAGCACACCCTGCTGTTCGAACGGCTGGTGAACCTGCTCAACCGGCTCGTCCCCGGCGTGCGGTTCTGCTTCAACACCTCCCCGGAGGACACCGTCGATGCGGTGCGGCGGGGCAACCGTCGGGCGTGAGAGCCGCCGTGTGCGTCCCGGGGCGGGCCGCGAGCGATCACGGGTCGTCGATCCGGTTCCGCCGGCGGTGAACACGGGCCCGGCCGGGGCCGACCACGCCTACCGTCGGCGCCGTGACGGCCATCGCGACGCGCACGGTCACCTACCCCGCTGACGGCCTGACGATGGTCGGTCACCTCGCGCTCCCCGCCGGTGCCGACCGCAGGCCCGGGGTCCTGATCGGGCCGGAGGGGACGGGGGTCGACGACGTCCCGCGCAGGCGGGCCGAGGCCCTCGCCGAGCTCGGGTACGTCGCGCTGGCGTTCGACATCCACGGCGGGCGCTGGTTCACCGATCCGCAGGAGATGCTGGCGCGCTGCATGCCCCTGCTCGCCGACCCCGACCGGATGCGCGACATCGGCCGCGCGGCGCTCGACGCGCTGCGCGCCGAACCGCGCACCGACCCCGACCGGATCGCCGCGATCGGCTACGGCACCGGCGGCGCGATCGCGGTGGAGCTGGGGCGCGCCGGTGTCGAGCTGCGTGCGATCGCGACGGTCAACGGGCTGTTCCCGGGCCGGCCGGGCGAGGCGGCGAACATCCGCTGCCCGGTGTGGGCCGGGGTCGGCTCGGAGGACCCGATCCAGCCGCCCGCGCAGCGGGAGGCGTTCACCGCCGAGATGCAGGCCGCGGGGGTCGACTGGCGCCTCGTCGTCTACGGCGGCGCCCTGCACGCCTTCCACCAGGAGGTGACGCGGACCGACCAGGTCCTGCTCCCCGGCGTCGGCTTCCACCCGCGCCACGCCGAGCGGGCCTGGCGCGACGTCGTCGCCCTGCTCGACGAGTGCCTGCCCGTACCGCGCGATCGTGCAGCCGGCTGAGCCCCGCACCGACCAGGGCGGGAGCGCCGCGCGGACCCGTCACCCCCCGCGACGGGCCCGCGCGACGTACCGGACGTTCCAGCCGATCAAGCCGGCGAACGTCACGACGGTGAGGGCCGTGCCCAGGCCGACCACCACCGAGACCGGCAGCAGGTAGATCAACGGAACCCGCACCACCGCCAGCGAGAGCAGCCCCCCACCCCAGACCGCCGAGCTGAGCCGCACCCCGCGGCGCACCTCGGGGTTCGAGCGGAAGGCCTCGGTGAGCGCTCCCGCCTTGTGCGGGCTGAAGCTCTGCATCGCGGCCAGCGTGAGCGGGGTGCCCCACCTGCTGCTCACCAGGAACACGAGCGCCACCCCGGCCAGGGTGATCGAGTCCTGGACCAGAAGGACCCGCTCGTCGCCGCTCACCACGGCGAGCAGCAGGCCCACCCCGAACACCACGAGCATGAGCGTGGCGAAGGGGTTCAGCCTGCGGCGGCGCACGACCTCCCAGCCGATCCGCAGCCCGGCGACCCCCGTGGCAGCGAGCAACGCGGGCCAGTCCGCCACCCCGGCGACGTGCAGCGCGTAGTAGGTGGCCAGGGGCAGACCGATGTCCAGCCCGAGCCCGCGGACCACCGCCGCGGGCCGGAACCGGACCGCGTCCTGGAAGTCCTCATCGGTGGCGGCGGCGTTCACCGCGGTTCCAGGTCGGCGTCGGCGATCCAGGACCCGTGGAAGCCGGACGGCACCCCGCGCGGCAGCTGCACGGCGGCCACCGGTGGGCCGGCGACGTCGGTGGCGTCGAGCACGAGCAGCTGCGACGCGCTGCCGTCCCGGCGGGTGGTGATGGACAGCAGCCAGCCGTCGTCCTCCGCCCGGTCCGGCGCGCCGGACGGCACGAACACGGCCTCGCCCGCCACCGTGTCGGTCCCCAGGTCGTGCTCGGTGCGCGTGCCGTGGGCGGCGTCGAACTTGACGATCCCGGCGCGGCCCCGGGAGTCGGACACCGCGTAGCGGTAGCGGGCCTCCCGGCCGACGCGCTCGTCGTCGACGGTGGGGAACTCGACGGCGCGGTCGTCGAGCGGGCTCTCCGCGACGGTCCCGGAGGCGGGGTCGAGCACCCAGCGGTGCAGGCGGGCGGACCCGGTGGCGGCGGCGTCGGCGGCGAGCCCGGCGGGATCGGTACCCAGCCCGTCCCACATGGCCACGGCGTCGGCGGCGGCGTAGCGGGCGGCGTCGAGGACCACCCGGCCCGCCGCGTCGGTGTGCGCGTTGCCGACGTGGAAGACGTAGTTCGGCTCCACCTCGAACCAGCGGACGGTGCCCGGCCGGTCCAGCGGCATCACGCCGATGCGGGCGCCGTAGCGGTCGTCCCAGCCGTACGGCATGCCGCGGCCGAGCCGTTCGAGCTGGAACGTCATCGGCAGGTCGAGGAACACCGCGTGCCGATCGGTGATGGCGAAGTCGTGCATCATCGTGGCGCCCGGCACGTCGATCTCCGCGCTCTCCACGAGCTCGCCGTCCGCGGACAGCCGGTGGTAGGTCAGGTACGGCGGGCGCATCCCGTACCCGAAGAAGTGCAGCTCGCCGGTCGCCGGGTCGGTCTTCGGGTGCGCCGTCATCGCCGTGGTGAGCCGGCCGTCGAAGTCGCAGGTGCCGACGGTGTCCAGCTCGGGTGTGAGCACGTGCGGGAAACTGCTCTCGACCAGCGCCATGATCCGGCCCGCGTGCTCGATCACGTGCGTGTTCGCGTGCCCGACCCCGTGGTCGATCGTGCCGTCGGCGCGCACCAACGACTCGCCCGCCAGCGCCCGCGTGCGCACCCAGCGGTTGCGGTACCACTCCGCGCGCCCGTGGCGCAGCCGCACCCCGTGCACCATGCCGTGCCCGGTGAACCAGTGCGCCGACGGCTCGCCGGGCAGCGGGTTGGGCCCGTTGCGCAGGTAGCGCCCCACCAGCTCGGGCGGGAGCGCGCCCTCCACCGGGAGGTCGATCGCGTCGATCTCGTCGGCGACGGGCGCGAGGTGGCCGGTGACGTGCAGGTGCGGGGTGCTGGTCACGGCGAGGAGCATGCACCTGCCGCAATCGACATGTCAATACTGTCATGTCAGTTTTGACATGTACGATCTCGGCATGTCGTTGTCGCACGCGCTGCTCGGGTTGCTCGCCGTCGAACCGCGCAGCGGGTACGAGCTCACCAAGGCGTTCGCCGGCGATCTCGGCCGCTACGCGTGGCAGGCCGGCCACACGAGCATCTACCCGGAGCTGGCCCGCCTCGCCGAGCGCGGCTTGGTCGCCGTCACCGGGGAGGGCGCGCGGGGCAGTCGCACCTACTCGGTCACCCCGGAGGGCTACGCCGAGCTGCGGTCCTGGGTCCTCTCGCCGCCGTCGCGGGGGAAGGTGCGCAACGAGGAGGTGCTGCGCATGTTCCTGCTCTCCGCGCTCGATCCGGCCGATGCGCTGGTGGTGCTGCGCAGGATCGTCGAGCACGCGGCCGAGGAGGGCGCCCGGCTGCGCAAGCTGGTGGACGACGCCCCCGCCGCGATCCCCGCGGGCTCCGCCGGCTTCGGCTACCTCGCCGCCGAGTTCGGCGCCCGCCAGTTCGAGGCCGTGCACGGCTGGGCGCAGTGGGCGATCGAGAAGCTGGAGGCCGCCGCGGCCGAACCGGCCTGACCGCCCGGAGCCCGCGCACCGGGTCGACGGTGTTCGATCACGTCCATGAGCGATCTCGCCGGCGGCGCAGTCGTGGTCGCGCACCTGGTGCTGGCCGCGGTGTGGCTGGGCTCGATGGTCTACAGCCTCGCGGTCGTGCAGCCCCGGCTTCTTCGGCGAGTCGCGGTCTCAGTGCGCGCGAGTTGCGGTCTCGGTGCGCGCGAGTCGCGGGGTCAGTGCGCCCAGGTCGCCCGCTGGGCGCGCTCGCGTTCCCGCGGTCGTTCCCCACCGAGGAGGGCGCTGGCGAGAATCAGGTGATCGTTGACGCGATCACCGATTGTGGTCGCCTCCGCGCGGCCCATAGCGTGGCCGCGGTTCTCACCCGATCGACGCAACGGCGCCGTTCGCGGTCGTCCGCCTGGTGCGAAGTCGCGCGATCCCCAGCTCGCCGACCCCGGCCGACCGCTCGTGCCCGGTCCATCGCGGTGGGACGACGTTCCCCATCCTTGACCGGAGGAAGCCAACAGTGATCCGGAGCACCAAGCGCACGGTCGTGGCGGCGCTCGCCGTCTCGGCGGTCGCCGTCCTGCCCGCCGGCATCGCCCCCGCCGCGGCAGCGGCCGAGCCCGCCGCGGCGCCGGCGGCGTCGGCCGCGGTGGCGGAGGAAGGGCTCCGTCCCCTGATCGAGATGATCACGGCGGACAAGAAGGGCCGCTTCTACACGCTGAACGCCGCCGAGGCGGCCACCGCGGAGCGGGTGAACGGCTTCACCCGCACCGACGAGTCCGAGGGCATCAGCATGTTCAACCGCGAGAAGGAGGGCACGATCCCGGTCCACCGCCTGCGGCTGCGCAGCGGCCACCAGGCGTACCTGCTCGCCACGAACCCGGACGAGATCAAGAAGCTGAGCGACCCGGCCGACCCGGAGCGGCGGTTCGAGGACGAGGGCGTGCTCGGCTACGTCTACCAGCGGTCGCAGGGCGACGAGACCCTCCGGCTGGTGCGGTACACGAAGAACGGCGACTGGCGGGTCTCGGTGGAGAACCGCAAGGACCTCATCGACGCCGGGTTCCGCGTCGACGGTCCCCTCGGGCACGCCCCCAGGAGCTGATCGCGCGAGCGATCGACGCCACCACTGGCGGGCCGGTTTCGAACCGGCCCGCCAGTCGCGTTGCGGGCCCGTACGCTTCCCGGAGTATTCGCGGTGCCGCCCCTGAACCGATGACCTCATCCCCTGCGCACGGGATCGTCGTGATCCGACGTCCGGGACAACCGATCCGGGTGCGGGTGGGTCGTTCGGCCGGGATGGCGTCGACGAGGAGGAGCAGGGGTGTCCACGAGGCCCGATGAGCGTGCCACCGGGTTCGCCGTCGCGCTGCGCTCGCTGCGCGAGCGCGCGCTGCTCACCCAGGAGCAGCTGGCCGAACGATCCGGGCTGAGCGTGCGCACGATCCGCCGCATGGAACGCGGCAGCCCCGAGGGGCGCCCGCAGAGCGGGTCGCTGCGCCGCCTGATGGACGCCCTCGGCCCCGAGGCCTCGGAGCTCGCGCTGTTCGTGGATCCGGGCGGCGAGACGCGGACGCCGCCGCCCGAGCCCGCGGCTCCGGTGCCGCGGCAGCTCCCGCTCGCCCCGCCCCACTTCACCGGCCGCGACGCCGACCTCGCGGCGGTGGCCGAGGCGCGGGCCGGGGAAGGCCCGGTCATCGTCACCATCGACGGCATGGCGGGGATCGGCAAGACCGCCTTCGCCGTCCACGCCGCCCACCGGTGGTCCCCCGACTACCCGGACGGCCAGCTGTTCCTCGACCTGCAGGGCCACGCGCGCGGCGTACCGCCCGTCGACCCGGGCGACGCGCTGCACCGGCTGCTGCGCTCGCTCGGCGTCCCCGAGTCGCACGTCCCCGACGACGTGGCCGGGCGGGCCGCCCTGTACCGCAGCCACCTCGCCGAGCGGCGCGTGCTCGTGCTCCTCGACGACGCCGTGGACGAGGCCCAGGTCGCGCCCCTTCTCCCCGCGGCGCCCGGCTGCCTCGCGCTGATCACGAGCCGGGCGCGGCTCACCGGGCTCGACGTCACGCGCGCGCACACCCTGGACCTCCTGCCGGCCGAGGACGCCCTCGCGTTGTTCATCCGCACCTCCGGGCGCAGCGCCGGTGCGGCGGAGCCGACGGAGCAGCTGGCGGAGGCGGTCGAGCTGTGCGGGCGGCTCCCGCTGGCGATCCGGCTGGCCGCCGCCCGCCTGCGTTCCCGGCCGTCGTGGACCGCGGCCCACCTCGTCGACCGCCTGCGCGACGTCCGGTACGTCGCCGAGCTCGAGGCCGGGCACCGGAGCGTGGCCGCGGCGCTCGAGCTCTCCTACGTCCAGCTCGACCCGCAGCAGCGCCACGCCTACCGGATGCTGGGCCTGCACCCCGGCGTCGAGTTCGACCTCGCGGCGGCGACCGCGCTGATCGGGCGGTCGGCCACGGACGGCAGGCGGCTGGTCGACCACCTCGTCGACGCGCACCTGCTGCAGGAACCCGCCCCCGGCCGCTGCCGCTTCCACGACCTCACGCGCGTGCACGCCGCGCGGGCCGCCCGTGAGGAGGACGCCGAGCCCGACCGCCTCGCGGCGCTGCGCAGGCTCGTCGACCACTACTGCCGGTTCGCGCGCCGCGCCGTCGAGGCCACGTTCCCCTTCGACCGGGAGGACAGGTTCCGGTCGGCGTCGAGCCCGCTGGGCGAGCGGACCGCCGCCGACGACGCCCCCGCCGCCGCGGCGTGGCTGGAGACCGAGCTGCCGAACCTGCTCACCGCCGCGGAGCTCGCGGACCGGCACGGCTGGCCGGACCGGCTCGTCGAGCTGTCGGTGACCCTGCACCGCCACCTGCGCAGCCGCGGCCGGTTCCGGGACGCCGCCGACCTGCACGCCCGTGCGCTCGCAGCCGCCCGCGCGGTGGGTGACACCGTCGGTGAACTCGACGCGCTCAACGACCTCGGGCACATCCGCAGGCTCCGTGGGGAACGCGAGCGGTCCGCCGAGCTCTTCACCGAGGCCCAGCGGATCGCCCGGGCCGCCGCCGACCGCCACGGCGAGCTCAACGCGTTGATCGGGCTCGGCCAGGTGCACCTGATGCAGAGCAGGTACCCGCAGGCCGCGGGCTGTTTCACCGAGGCCCGCGGCATCGCTGCGCAGAACCGCTACCGCAGCCGCGAGCTGGACGCGCTGCTCGGGCTCGGCTGGGTGCACATGGCTCAGGGGATGCAGGCCGTCGGCGTCTTCGCGGACGCCAACGCGCTGGCCCGCGCCATCGGGCACCCGCAAGGCGAGGTGCTCGCCCTGAGCGGGCTGGCGCGCTCGTACCGGCTCGCCCGCCGGACCGCCGAGGCCGAGGCCCACGCCGAGCGGGCGTTGCAGCTCGCCCGCGCGTCGGGCGAGCAGGTCGGCGAGCTGGACGCCCTGATCGCGCTGGCGTCGCTGCGCCGCGACCGCGGCCTCCACGACGACGCGGACCTGCGCTACCGGGAGGCGCTGCGGCTCGCCGCCGAGATCGGCAGCGGCAGCTACCGGTTCGAGGCGCTGTACGGCATCGGGCGGCTCCACCACGGTGCCGGGCGGCACCGCGAGGCGCTGCAGCACCACGAGGAGGCGCTCGACCTCGCGACCCGGCTCGGCCAGGCCGCTGAACAGGTCCGCGCGTACGACGGGCTCGCGCACGCCGAGAAGGCGCTCGGCGACGGCGCCACGGCGCGCCGGCACTGGGAAACGGGGTTGGCGATCCTCGCCCGACTCGGCTCGGAGGGGACGGAGGACCCCGAGGTGGGTGTGGCGTCGATCCGCGAGCAGCTGCGGCATCTCGGCAGGTCGGACGCCTGAGCCCGCTATTGGATAGCTGGTTCCAAAACGTGTTACGGTGTCGGCGTGCCGCGCCCCCGGACCTTCGACGAGGATCGCGCCGTCGACGCCGCGATGCGCACGTTCTGGGTCAACGGCTACGAGGCCACCACCACGGAGGAGCTGTGCGCGGCCACAGGGCTCGGTCGCAGCAGCATCTACAACGCCTTCACCAGCAAGCACGAGCTCTTCCGGCGCGCGCTGGTCCGCTACCTGGACACGATGACGGCCGACCAGCTGGGCATCCTCGAAGACGAGGCGCGGTCGCCGGTCGAGCGGCTGCGGGACCTGTTCGCGGCGGTGGTCGACGGGGAGGTGGCGACGCGGCGCGACGGGCGAAGCATCGGCTGCCTCGCGGTCAACACCACCGTCGAGCTCGCAGGCCGCGACCCGGATGCGGCCGCGATCCTCGAGCGGGACCACGAGCGCCGCGCCGCGGCGCTGCGCGTCGTCATCGCCGCGGGCCAGCGGGCCGGTGAGATCACGTCGCGGCGCGACCCGGACGCGCTCGCGCACTACCTCATCGCCGTGATCGGCGGCATCCGCGTCTCCGGGCAGGCCGGGGCGGACCGGCCCACCCTGCAGTCGATCGCGGATGCGGCCCTCGATGCGCTGACCGGTTGACCGCGCCTCGGCGGTCGCCTGCCACCTTCGCTTCCGCTTGTTATGTATGGATCAGTCCAAAACATCGGAGGAGTCGTGCCCCGCGCCGTGTACGTACTGGCCCTCGGCATCTTCGCCATGGTCACGAGCGAGTTCGTGGTCGCGGGCCTGATGCCGCAGATCGCGGCCGGGCTCGACGTCTCGATCCCCCAGGTCGGGTACCTGATCACGGCGTTCGCCGTCGCGATGGCCGTCGGCGGGCCCGTGCTCACCGTGTTCGTGATGCGATTGCGGCCGAAGACCGCGTTGATCGGGCTGTTCGCGCTCTTCCTCGCCGGAAACGTGCTGGCCGCGGTCGCGCCGAACTACCCGGCGATGCTGGTCGCGCGGCTGGTCACCGGCACCGCCTCGCAGGCGTTCTTCGGCGTCGCCGTGTCCGTCTGCGCGGTCCTCGTGCGGCCGGAGGTGCGGGGCAGGGCGACCTCGGTCGTCCTGAACGGCCTCATGTTGGGCACGCTGCTCGGGCTCCCGCTCGCCACGTTCGTCGGCGACGCGTACGGCTGGCGCACCGCGTTCTGGGCGATCTCGGGGCTCACCGTGCCGGCGGCGCTCTGCACGCTCGCCTGGGTGCCTCGGCTCGCGCGGGTCGCGGCCGGCCCGCTGCGCACGGAGCTGGGCGTGTTCCGGCGGCCGCGGCTGTGGCTGGTGCTGTCGACCAGCCTGCTCGTGATCGGTGCGACGTTCTCCGCCTTCAGCTTCCTCAACCCGATCCTCACCCGGGTCACCGGCTTCGACCCGGCCGCCGTCCCGGTGCTGCTCGTGGCCTACGGCGCCGCGACCGTCGTCGGCAACGTGGTCGTCGGGCGCCTCGCCGACCGCCACGCGCTCGCCGTGCTCGTCGGCGGGCTCTCGCTGAACCTGGCCTTCCTCACCGGCTTCGCGCTGTTCGCCCAGCTCGGCGTGGTGGCTGTGGTGTGCGCGGTGGGGATCGGCCTCGTCGGCGTGACGATGAACCCGGCGCTGGTCGTGCGGGTGCAGCGGGCCGGCAACGTCGGCCCGCTGGTCAACACGATGCACGGCTCGTTCATCACGGGCGGGATCATCGTCAGCTCCGCCGTCGGCGGGCTCGTCATCGACGCGTCCGGGCTGCGGGCGCCGCTCTGGCTCGGGGCCGGGCTCGCGCTGCTCGGGCTGCTCACGCTCGTGCCCGACCTCGCCCGCCGTCGGGCCGCGCCGGAGCTGCGTCAGCGCCAGGTCGTGGCCTGAGCGGCGAAGAGCTCGGGGTCGCTCGCGGCGGCGAGGCCGGGCACCGCGCCGCGCAGCGACGTGAACTGCGGGTGCTCCGGGAGGGGCCGGGCCTCGGCGCCGAGGGCGGCCGACCAGAACCGCGCGGCCCGGTCCGCCTCCGCGCTGGGGGTGCCGATGATGACGGCGTAGACGCGGCTTCGGTGCACCCGCCGGACGCTGGTTGCCGGATCCCGGCGCGATCACGTTTGTGCGATCACGCGCGGCCCGCTAGCGTCACGCGGCGTGACTGCCGGGTCGGCCATGGGCCACACACGGAAGGGGCGCCCGGCCGGCGCGTGACGCGCCCGCGGGCCCGCAGCCCGCCCTCTCCCCGAGGTTCCCGCACCCGTTCGGAGGCTTCGAGAGAGGATCGACCACCCGCATGCCCGCTGACTTCCAGCGATGGGTCATCGACGAGTTCCGCGCCAACGGCGGACGCGTCGGCGGCCCGTTCGCAGGCGCCCGCCTGCTCCTGCTCACCACCACCGGCGCACGCTCCGGCGCCCCGCACGCCGTGCCGCTCGCCTACCTGCCCGACGGCGAGCGGTTCCTCGTGATCGGCTCTGCGGGCGGCTCGCCGCGCCACCCGGACTGGTTCCGCAACCTCGTCGCGAACCCGCAGGTCATCGTCGAGGACAGGGTCTTCGTCACCGACGCGAAGGCCGTCGTGCTGCAGGGGGAGGAGCGCGACCGGGCCTTCGCCCGCGCCGTGGAGACCGACCCGGGGTGGGCGGAGTACGAGGCCAGGTCCGGGCGGGCACTGCCGGTCGTGGCGCTGTACCCGCAGCCCGGTCCGCCGCGGTTCGCGGGCGAACCGGTCAGCACCGGTACCGCGCTGACCCGGATCCACGACGCGTTCCGGCGCGAGCTCGCCCTGATCCGCGCCGAGGTCGCGGCCGCGGGCCCGACCGTCGGCGCCCAGTTGCGCGTCAACTGCCTCACGCTCTGCGCGGGCCTGCACAACCACCACGTGGGCGAGGACGGCGCGATCTTCCCGATGCTCGCCGAGCGGCGGCCCGACCTGGCGCCGACCCTCGACCGGCTGCGGGCCGAGCACGGGCGGATCGCGGCGCTCGTCGACGACCTGCAGGAGGTGCTCGCCGGGCCGGCCGACCCGGCGCGGCTGCGGGACGAGGTCGACCGACTCACCGAGGAGCTCGAGGCCCACCTGGCCCGAGAGGAGGCGGATCTCGTCGCGGCGCTGGACGCGGCCTTAGGGTGATCGCGTGACGGGCGACGTGCTGATCCGCCAGCTCGAGTACCTCGTCGCCTTGGCCCGGGAGCGGCACTTCGGGCGCGCCGCGCGTGCCTGCCACGTCAGCCAGCCCGCGCTGTCGGCCGCGATCCGCAGGCTGGAGCGCGAGCTGGACGTCCCGATCGTGCTGCGCGGGCAGCGGTTCGGCGGCTTCACCCCGGAGGGCCAGCGGGTCGTGGGCTGGGCCCACCGGATCCTCGCCGAGCGCGACGGGCTGCGCACCGATCTGGACCGGATGCGCGGCGGGCTGAGCGCGACGCTGCGGATCGGGGCCATCCCCACGGCCGTGCCCGCGACACCGCTGATCACCGCCCGGTTCGAGGCCGCCCATCCCCGGGCCCTCGTGCGGATCGAGGCGCTGTCGTCCCGGGAGATCGCGCGCCGGCTCGCCGACTTCGAGCTCGACGTCGGGGTCACCTACCTCGACGACGAGTCGGCCGCCTCGATGAAGGTGGCCCAGCTGTACCGGGAGCGCTTCCTGCTGCTGATGCCCGACGACTGCCCGCTGGCGGAGGAGGCGGTCGTGGAGTGGGCCGCCGCGGCGGAGCTGCCGCTGTGTTCCCTCACGCCCGACATGCGCAACCGGCGGATCCTCGACGCCGCGATGGCGACCGCCGGGACCCGGCTCACGCCCGTGGTGGAGACCGACAACGTCGGTGCGATCTACGCCCACGTCGCGAAGCGGGGGCTCGCCAGCATCGTCTCGCACGCGTGGGTGCACGCGTTCGGCGTTCCCCCCGGCAGCCGCGTGCGCCCGCTCGCGGAGCCCAACCCGAATCCGCCGGTCGGGCTGGTCGCGCTGCCGCGGGAACCCCCGTCGATCCTCGTGGCCGCGGTGTGGGCCGCGATGGAGGGCACCGACCTGTCCGCCGAGCTCGAGCGCTCGCTCGCCGAGGCGATCGACCGCGGCGCGTAGTCTCGAACGCCCGTTCGGATCCTTCCACGGGGTTGTCCACAGGTTGTGGAACCACCTGGGTGAGGATGGTCGGCATGACGAGCGTCCGTTGGGGAGTGATCGGTCCGGGCAAGATCGCGGCCAAGGTGGTGCAGGACTTCGTGCACCTGCCCGACGCCGAGGTCGTCGCGGTGGCATCGCGATCGGCCGACCGCGCCAGGGCGTTCGCCGACGCCAACGGCGTCGAACGGGCCTACGGGTCCTACCGGGAGGTCGTGGACGACCCGGACGTGGACGCGCTCTACATCGCCACGCCGCACCCCCAGCACCGCGCGGCGGCGCTCGCGGGGATCAAGGCGGGCAAGGCGCTGCTGGTCGAGAAGTCGTTCACGGTCACCCCGGCCGCCACGCGGGAGATCGTCGAGGCCGCCCGCGGCGCCGGTGTGTTCGTGATGGAGGCGATGTGGACCCGCTTCCAGCCGGCGATCGTGCGGCTGCGCGAGCTGCTCGCCGACGGCGCCATCGGCGAGGTCCGGGGGGTGCAGGGCGAGCTGGGGGTGGACGCCCCCACCGACCCGACCGACCGCTTCTACAACCCCGCGCTCGGCGGCGGTGCCCTGTTCGACCTCACCGTCTACCCGGTCTCGTTCGCGCAGATGCTGTTCGGCACGCCGGACTCGGTCTCCGCGCACGGTGTCCTCACCCCGTCCGGCGTGGACGTCGAGGAGGCCGTGCAGCTCGGCTGGGCCGACGGGCGCACGGCCTCGCTGTTCACGTCGATCCGCTGCGCGACCCCCGGCCAGATGCGGGTGTTCGGCACCGGCGGGTGGATCGACGTCCTGCCCCGGTTCCACCACCCGGACACGATCGTGCTGCACCGCGCCGGCCGCGAGCCGGAGGAGATCACCCGCCCGCACACCGGCGGTGGTTACTTCCACGAGCTGCGCGAGGTGACCGACGGCGTGCTCGCCGGGCGGACGGAGAGCGCGGTGATGCCGCTCGCCGACACGATCGCGGTGCAGGACGTGCTCGGCGCGGTGGCCGACCAGCTCGGGATGCGACCGCAGGAGGGCCCGGCCGAGCTGGACTGAGTCGCCCGATCGTGGGCTGTCCTTCCGGTTACCTTCAATGTGCACCGGTGGCCCCGCTGCGATCCTGATCGCGTGGGGCGGTGCATGATCGTGGACGACAACGAGGGTTTCCTCGCGGTCGCCCGCGATCGCCTCACGCGCGACGGCATGGACGTCGTGGGCACCGCCACCTCGCAGCGCGAGGCGCTGCGGCTCGCGGAGCAGCTGCACCCCGATGTCGTGCTCGTCGACATCAGCCTCGGCGCCGAGAGCGGCTTCGAGGTCACCCGCCGCCTCGTGGAGGACTTCCCCGACCTCGAGGCCCGCGTCGTGCTGATCTCCACCCGCGACGAGGACGACTTCGCCGACCTGATCGCGGCGAGCCCGGCGGCCGGCTTCCTGCCGAAGGACCTCCTGTCCGCCGGGGCCGTGTGCGCCCTGGTGGGCGCCGCGCGCAGCTGACCGCCGCGCCGGGCGGCGGTCAACGCTTCTCGAGGAACGTGAGCACCGCGAGCACGCGACGGTGGTCGTCGTCGGTGTCGGGCAGGCCCAGCTTGGTGAGGATGCTGCGCACGTGCTTCTCGACGGTGCCCTCGGTGATCCACAGCCGGCGGGCGATGCCCGCGTTGGACCGGCCCTCGGCCATGAGCGCGAGCACGTCGCGTTCGCGTTCGCTGACCACGGCGAGGGGGTCGTTGCGCTTGCGGGCGCTGACGAGCTCCTGCACCAGCGCCGGGTCGACGACCGAGCCGCCCCGCGCGATGCGCTCGAGCGTCTCGATGAACTCGGCGACGTCGCTGACCCGGCTCTTGAGCAGGTACCCGATCCCCCGCCCGCTGGCGAGCAGCTCCATGGCGTGGTCGACCTCGGCGTGGGCGGACAGGACGAGGATCCCCACGTCCGGGTGGCTCCGGCGGATCTCCTTGGCCGCGTCGAGCCCCTCCGTGGAGTGCTCCGGCGGCATCCGGATGTCGACGATCACCAGGTCGGGTTGTTCCTCGCGCACCAGCTCCAGGAGGCGCGTCGCGTCGCCGGCCTGCCCCACCACCTCGAACCCGCTCCGATCGAGCAGGCTGGCCAGGCCCTCCCGGAGCAGGACGTCGTCATCGGCAACGACAACCCGCACCGCGGTCATGCCGCGATTATCGGTGCCCGCCGCGGCACTTCCCACACCGAGGCCGCCCCTCGTCCATATGCGCGCGATCCGTTGCACCGTCCGCTACGCGGCGGCCGACCCGCGCTGCTCCCGTCGCGCGACGTGGGCGGTCAGCGCGGCCGCGACCAGGCAGGCCACCGCACCCATCGCGAGGCCGGCCCGCCCGCCGAAGTGCTGGCTCACGTACCCCGCGATCGGGCCGCCGATGGGCGTCGAGCCGAGGAACGCGACCGCCCACAGCGCCATGACCCGACCGCGCATGTGCGGCTCCGAGCTGAGCTGGAGCGTGCTGTTGCCCGTGGACTGGAACGCCACGCTCGCGGCGCCGACCAGGCCCATCCCGAGCAGCGCGAAGCCGAGGTTCGGGGCGAGCGCGGTCGCGAGCATCGCCAGGCCGAACGCGAAGGCGGCGGCCGCGAGCGACCACAGCCCGGTGCGGCCCCACGCCGCCATGCACAGGCCGCCGATCACCGCGCCGACGCCCATCGCGGCGGTGAGGAAGCCGTAGGTGCTGGCGTCGCCCGCGAACGTCTCGCTGGCGACGATCGGCAGCACGACCTGGAACTCGTAGGCGAGGCACCCGATCAGCGCCATCGTCAGCAGCGGCACGGCGAGCACGGGCGTGCGGCGAACGTAGTCGAAGCCCTCGCGCAGCTGGCCGGGCGCGCGGGGCGCAGGCGTGGTCGGGGTGAGCGCGGCGAGGTCGAGGCGCATCAGCGAGCCGATGACGAAGGCGAAGCTGAACGCGTTGAGCAGGAAGCACACGGCGATGCCGCCGGTGGCGATCACGATGCCGGCGAACGCGGGCCCGACGGCGCGCGCGACGTTCGCGAGCACCGAGTTCAGGCTGACGGCGTTGCGCAGCTTGTCCGGCCCCACGAGCTCGAGCACGAACGTCTGGCGCGCCGGGTTCTCGACGCAGTTGACCGCTCCGAGCACGAACGCGAGCACGTAGACGTGCCACAGCTGGACGGTCCCGGTGGCGGTGAGGACACCGAGGGCCGCCGCCTGCGCGCCCATGACGACCAGCAGCGCGATGATCAGCTTGCGCTTGTCGAGCCGGTCGACCACGACGCCGGCGTACGGGCCGAACAGCAGGATCGGCAGCGTCTGCAGGGCGACGACCACGCCGACGGCGGTGGCCGACCCGGTGAGCTGCAGGACCAGCCACGACTGCGCGATCGTCTGCATCCAGGTGCCCGCGAGCGAGACGGCCTGGCCCGAGATGTAGCGGCGGTAGTTCGGGGTGGAGAGGGAAGCGAACATCTGGCGACGCAGCGCGTCGAGCGGAGCGAGCGTGCGTTCGCCGATCAGCGTCATATGACCTCCGTATAGTTGCTTGCCAATAGGCAACTATACGCTCGTCTGACGGGTGCCGCCGCCGCGCGAACCCGCGCTCACCCGCCCGGCGATCCCACGCTGTCGGCGAGTCGCGCTCTGGATGCGGGCGAGTCGCGTTCTCGGTCTCCGCGAGTCGCGCTCTGCGTGTGCGCGAGTCGCGGCGTGAGTGTGCGCGAGTCGCGGTGAGGATGTGCGCGAGTCGCGCTGTGCGTGTCGGCGAGTCGCGGAGTGGGCGTGCCCGGAGCTACGCGGATCCCGGGGCCGGCCCCGTGCTGCCGCGCACGACCAGGTGGGTCGCCAGCTCCACGCGCGGCGGCGGGCCGGGCATGTGGTCGTCCGCGTCGAGCAGCAGTCGCACGGCCTCGGCCGCCATCCGGGCCAGCGGCTGGCGCACCGTCGTGAGCGGCGGGGAGGCCAGCTCGGCGAACGCGATGTCGTCGAACCCCACGACGCTGAGGTCCTCCGGGATGCGCAGCCCGCGCGCCGCCGCCTCCTGGTAGACGCCGAGCGCCTGCATGTCCGACCCCGCGAAGATCGCGGTCGGTGGGTCGGGCAGGTCGAGCACGGCGCGGGCACCCTCGCGGCCGCCCTCGGTGCAGAACTCGGTGAACCGCACGAGCCGCTCGTCGACCGGGATCCCGGCCCGGCCGAGCGCGGCGCGGTAGCCCTCCACCCGCTCCTGGCTGCACATCAGCTTCGGACGCCCGGAGATCGCGGCGATCCGGCGGTGGCCGAGCGACACGAGGTGCTCGACGGCCGACAGGCCGCCCGCCCAGTTGGTGGCGCCGACGGTGGCGAACGACGGGTCGCTGCCGCCGACGGGGTCGAGCAGCACCACGGGCGTGTGCAGGGCCGACAGTTGCGCGACAGCTTCGGGGGCGGCTTCGTTGACGACGAGCACGAGGCCGTCCGAGCGGCGGGTGGCCAGCCGGTCGAGCCAGCGCGGGTCGCCCGCGGGGGCGCGGCCGGTGGAGGTCAGCACGATCTGGCTACCCACCTTGTGCGCCTCGGCCTCCGCGCCGCGCAGCACGTCGACGACCCACGGGGAGTCGAGGCCGGGGACCGCCATGTCGATGAGGCCGACCGGGCGCTGCGGGCCCGAGGAGCGCCGCTGGTACCCGCGATCGGCCATGATCTGCTGCACCCGCTTGCGCGTCGCGGCCGAGACGTCGGCCCGGCCGTTGAGGACCTTCGACACGGTCGGCACGGACACGCCTGCGGAAGCGGCGATCTCGGCGATCGTCACGCGACGGCTCGACATGACGTTCCTCCCATGGCTTGACGCTGGGCGGGTCCGAACCTACCGTCGACGCCGCCATCCGCAAGTCTCGGAAACTTTCGATCCGGAGGAGACGTGTCCGTCAGCACAGAGGCCTCACGGATCGCCGAGCTCATCGCCCGGATGACGCTGGAGGAGAAGCTCGCCCAGCTGGTCGGCCTGTGGGAGGGGCGCGGCGGCTCAGGCGAGGGCGGCGACGTCGCCCCCATGCAGGACGCGATGCAGGGCGAGGACGCGGGTTTCGAAGCTTTCGCCGCAAACGGCCTCGGCCAGCTCACCCGCCCGTTCGGCACCGCCCCCGTCGACCCGGAGGAGGGGGCGCGGGCGCTGGCGGCGAAGCAGCGCTGGCTCGTCGAACACACCCGCCTCGGGATCCCCGCGCTCGTCCACGAGGAGTGCCTCACCGGCCTCGCCGCCTGGAAGGCCACCACGTTCCCGGCGCCGCTGTCCTGGGGTGCGAGCTTCGACCCCGAGCTCGTCGAGCGAATGGGCGCGGCGATCGGCGCGTCCATGCGCAGCCTCGGCGTGCACCAGGGCCTCGCCCCGGTGCTCGACGTCGTGCGCGACGCCCGCTGGGGCCGGGTCGAGGAGTGCATCTCCGAGGACCCGTACGTCGTCGGCACGATCGGTACCGCCTACGTGCGGGGTGTGCAGTCCTCGGGCGTGATCGCCACGCTCAAGCACTTCGTCGGCTACTCGGCCTCGCGGGCCGGCCGCAACCTCGCCCCGGTGCACGCCGGCCCGCGCGAGGTGGCCGACGTGCTGCTGCCCCCGTTCGAGATGGCCGTCCTCGACGGCGGCGTCGACTCGGTCATGAACTCCTACGCCGAGATCGACGGGCTCCCGGTGGGTGCGGACGCCGCCCTGCTCACCGGCGTGCTGCGCGACCGGTGGGGGTTCACCGGGACCGTGGTGGCCGACTACTTCTCCGTCGCGTTCCTGCACACCCTGCACAAGGTCGCGGCCGACCTGGGTGACGCCGCTGCGCAGGCCCTCGCCGCCGGGATCGACGTCGAGCTGCCCACCGGCACCGCGTACCTGCAGCCGCTCGCCGAGCGGGTGCGGTCGGGCGAGCTGCCGGAGGCGCTCGTCGACCGGGCCCTGGAGCGGGTGCTGCGCCAGAAGGCGCGGCTCGGCCTGCTCGACCGGCGGCCGGAGGACTACGCCGAGGTCGGCCCCATCGACCTCGACCCGCCCGAGCACCGGGCGCTGGCCGCCCGGCTCGCCGAGGAGTCGGTGGTGCTGCTGTCCAACGACGGCACGCTGCCGCTGCGGGCCCCGTCCCGGGTGGCCGTCGTCGGCCCGAACGCCGACGACACCGCCGCCCTCTTCGGCTGCTACAGCTTCCTGAACCACGTCCTGTCGCTGCACGAGGGCGTGGAGCCGGGCCTGGAGATCGCGACGGTGCTGGAGGCGCTGCGCGCCGAGCTGCCCGACACCGCGATCACCCACGTGAAGGGCGCCGACGTCGACGGCGCCGACACCAGCGGGTTCGCCGACGCGGTCGCGGCGGCGCGGGACGCCGAGCTGTGCGTGGCCGTCGTCGGCGACCGGGCCGGGCTCTTCGGCCGGGGCACCTCGGGCGAGGGCTGCGACGCCGACTCGCTCGACCTGCCCGGCGTGCAGCGCCGGCTCGTCGAGGAGCTGCTCGACACCGGCACCCCGGTGGTGCTGGTGCTGCTCACCGGCCGCCCGTACGCGGTCGACTGGGCGCTCGAGCGCTGTGCCGCCGTCGTGCAGGCGTTCTTCCCCGGCCAGGAGGGCGCCGCCGCCATCGCGGGCGTGCTCTCCGGGCGGATCAACCCGTCGGGCCGGCTGCCGGTGACCATGCCGCGCTCGGTCGGCGCCCAGCCCTACAGCTACCTGCACCCGCCGCTGGGCGGGGCGAGCTCGGTGAGCAACCTCGACCCCGCGCCCGTCCGCCCGTTCGGGTACGGGCTGTCCTACACGACGTTCGCCCACTCCGACCTGCGGGTCGCCGAGGCGCAGGTCCCGACCGACGGCGCGATCGTGGCCCGCTGCCGGGTCACGAACACCGGCGACCGCGCGGGCGCCGACGTCGTGCAGCTCTACGCCACCGACGTCGTCGCCTCCGTGACCCGGCCGGTCGTGCAGCTGCTCGGCTACGCGCGGGTGCACCTCGAGCCGGGCGAGAGCGCCGAGGTCGAGCTCGACGTGCCCACCCAGCGGCTCGCCTTCTCGGACCGGCGGATGGTGCGGGTCGTCGAGCCGGGCACCGTGCGGCTGTTCATCGGGCGCAGCTGCGCCGAACCGGTGCTGGAGGCCCAGGTGGAGCTCACCGGCCCCGTGCACGAGGTCACCACGGCGGACCGGCGGGTGGTGCGGGTGTCCACCCGGGTCGGCTGACCGGCCCGGTTAGAAGCGACCGCCCCCGCCGCGCCGCCCCCGGCTGGCCGAGCCGCCGAAGCCGCCGGGCGAGAAACCGCCCCGGCTCCGGCTGCCCCCGCTCCGGTAGCTGCCGCGGGAACTCCGGTAGCCCCCGCTGCGGTAGCTGCGGGCGGCGCCGGAGAGGATCCCGCCGAGGATCATGCCCGCGAGGTCGGCGCCGGTGCTCGCGGTGACGCCGGGGCGCGACCACTGCGACACGTCGCCCTTGGCCAGCCGCAGCGCGTCCTGGGCGAGCGCGTCCGCCATCTGCGCCTCGCGCAACGCCGCCGCGGGGTCCGGGCCGGTGGCCTGCGCCAAGTGCCTGCGGGCCTCGGCGAGCCGGGTGCGGGCCTCGGCGCCGATGGCCCCGCGCCGGGTCGCCACGAACTCCTCGGCGGCCGCGACGCTCGCCCGCGCGGTGAGCAGCGCCTGGTCGAGCGCGGCCCGGGTCTTGCGCTCGCGCTCGGCGGCGGCGCGGGCGTCGGCGATGCCCTGGTCGAGGGCGGCGTTCGCCTCGCTGAGCAGCCGCAGCGCCGCGATCGGGTCTGGTTGGGTGCCGGACGCCGCCTCGTCCGCCGCGGCGAGCGCGGCCGACGCCCGCGCGACCACCGGCGCGACCGCGTCGCCGGGCATCGCCTTGGCCTCGGCCAGGTCCAGCTCGACCTCCGACCGCGCGGCGGGGATCCGCTCCGCCGCTTCGGCGAGCTCGGACTCGCGACGGGAGATGCCGTCGATCAGCGTCTCGGCCTGCGCGATCGCGTCCTCGGCGGCCCGGCCCGAGACGACGGCGGCCGCTCGGTCGCCGCTGCCGAGCTCCTGCTGGGCCTCGGCGATCTCGGCGTCCGCGGCCGTGAACAGCTCGCGCGCCTGGTCCAGGTCGCCTGCCACCGGCTCGAGGGCCGCCGCCGCGTAGCGGGACCGCAGCGCCGACCACGTCGCGTCGGCCTGCGGCAGCCGGGCCTTCGCCGCCTCGAGGCGGGTGCGCAGCTCGGCGACGTACTCGGGGGCCCGCGCCTCGAGGCCGCGCAGCGCGTCGAAGGCCTCGACCTGCTCCTCGAGCCGGTCGTCCGCCGCCGAGGCGATCCGGATGATCTCCGCGTACATCGAGCGCGCGGTGGGCTCGTCCTCCGGCTTGTCGTCGTCGAGCTGCTGGCGCAGTTCGAACGCGCGCAGCATGTCGGCGCGCGACTGCTCCAAGGCGGCCGCGAACCGCGCCACCGCCTCCTCACCGTAGTGCGCCCGCGCCGCGGTCAGCTCCTGCTCGGAGCTGCGGACGGCCTCGTCGACCTCGATGAGGGCGGCGCTCGCCCGGTAGGCGAGGTCCTCGGTCGGAACGTCGGCGAACTCGTCCGGCTGCGCCTGCGGGGCGGCCGGGGCCTGCGCCGCCCCGGCGGCGCGGCGGCGCCTGCGGTACAGCAGGTACGCCCCGCCCGCGGCGGCGGCGCCGACCGCCACGAGGCCGGTTCCGAACCCACCACCGCCGCCCGAGCGCAGCCCGTCGGCCATCGCGATCGCCGCGGCGGCCCACTCGTCGTCCGACAGCCGCGGCTCGACGTCCTCGGTGCGGACCCGGTCCACCCGGGACTCGTCGACCGGGAACCCGTCGGCGATGGACACGCCGTAGGCGCGGTCGCGGACGGCGACGGCGAGCAGCGCGTCCTCGTCGCCGAGCTGGGAGGCCACCGCGGTCTGGTCGGCCCAGTCCTGCCCGCTCGCGCCGTCGAACGACTCGACGAACACCACGAACAGGTCCACACCGCGCTCGGACCGCAGCTGCGCGATCGCGTCCTGGATCTGGTCGATCTCCCCCGGCGCGAGCACGCCCGCCCGGTCGGTGACCCGATCGTCGAGGCGCATCGGGGGGTCGGCGGCCGCGGTGCCCGCACCCAGCACCAGCGCGGCGAGCACGCCGAGCAGCATCGACAACCTGCGCACACTGACCTCCGTCGATCGGCAGGTGCCCATCATCGCGCGCCGGTCCACCGGCGTCGGATCGGCCATCGGGTGCGGCGGGGCGAGCGCCCACGATGAGAGGGTGGCAGCCATCGACCTCCGCCCGATCCCCGTCACCCGCGACCCCGGCCGTCGGCTGCCGCAGCTGTTGGCCGGCCTCGCGCTCTACGGCGTGAGCATGGCGATGCAGATCCGCAGCGGTCTGGGTCTCAACCCGTGGGACGTGCTGCACGAGGGCCTCGCCCGGCAGACGCCGCTCAGCTTCGGCACCATCACCGCGATCACCGGCGCCATCGTGCTGCTGCTGTGGATCCCGCTGCGCCAGCGGCCCGGCGTCGGCACCGTGGCGAACGTGGTGGTCATCGCGGCGGTGGTCGACGTCGCGCTCGCGCTGCTGGGCCGCCCCGACGCGCCGGCCGCCCGGATCGCGCTGCTCGTGGGCGGCATCGTCCTGAACGGGGTGGCGACCGCGGCGTACGTCGGGGCGCGCCTCGGGCCCGGCCCGCGCGACGGCCTCATGACGGGGCTGTCGGCGCGGACCGGGCGCTCGGTGCGCCTGGTGCGCACCTCGATCGAGGTGGCGGTGCTGGCGACCGGGTGGCTGCTCGGCGGGACCGTGGGGGTGGGCACCGTGCTCTACGCGCTGGCGATCGGCCCGCTCACCCAGGCGTTCCTGCCGTTCTTCGCGGTGCGCACCCGGCCGGCCTGATCAGGCGGGCACCGGGGCGGGGGCCTCCACGTCGCCCAGCCGCCACGGCCGCACGACCACCGTGAGCACGAGCAGCGACAGCACCAGTCCGCCCGCGATCGTCGCGCCCATGGCGGCCGCGTCGTTGCCCAGCAGCCCGACGACCGGGGAGATCAGCGCGCCGACGCCGAACTGGGTGGCGCCCAGCAGCGCGGCCGCCGTGCCCGCCGTCTCGCCGTGCCGCGCGAGCGCCACCGCGGGCGCGTTCGGCAGGCCGAAGCCGACCGACAGCAGCACCATCCAGAGCGGGACGAGCACGCCGAACAGCCCGCCGACGCCGGAGGCGGCGACGGTGACCAGCAGCAGGCCCGCCGCCGCTGCGACCGCGATCGCGCCGAGCAGCAGCTGGCGCGGCTCGAAGCGGCGCAGCAGCACCGGGTTGAGCTGGCTGGCGAGGATCAGCCAGATGGCCCCGCTGGAGAACGCGAGCCCGAACTGCTGCTGGTTCAGCCCGAACTGCTCCTGGAACACGAACGACGCGCCCGAGACGTAGCTCATCACGGCCGACATCGCGAGGCCCGCGACGAGCACCAGCCCGACGAACGTGCGGTCGCGCAGCAGCCCGCGGTAGGTCCGCAGCGTGCCCAGGACCCCCGAGGTGACGCGTCGCTCGGGCGGCAGCGTCTCCGGCAGCGACCGCACCGCGACGGGGACGAGCACGAGCGCGTAGAGCGCGAGCACGGCGAACACGCCGCGCCACGAGGTGAAGCTGAGGATCCACGCCCCCAGCGTCGGGGCGAGCACCGGGGCGGTGCCCATGACGAGGATGAGCCGCGACAGCAGGGTGGCCGCCGCGCGGCCCGTGTAGAGGTCGCGCACGATCGCCATCGCGATCACCGCGCCGGCGGCGGCGCCGAGGCCCTGCAGCACCCGCAGCGCGCCGAGCACGGCCACGTTCGGCGCGACGATGCACAGCACGGACGCGAGGACGTGCACGGCGGCGCCCGCGAACAGGGGTCGCCTGCGGCCGAAGCGGTCGGCGAGCGGGCCGATCACCAGCTGGCCGAGGCCCAGGCCGAGCAGCGTGCCGGTGAGCGTGAGCTGCACGGTGGCGTCGGACGTGAGCAGCTCGTTGGCGATCGTGGGGAGGGCCGGCAGGTAGAGGTCGATCGTCAGCGGCCCGAGCGCGATGAACGCGCCGAGCACCAGGACCAGCCGGATGCGGGCCCCCGGGGTCTCCGGGGCGGCCGAAGGAACTCGGTCGGGAGCAAGCGTCACTGATCGATCAAGAAGAGCGGCGGCCCCGGCATTCCGCTTCACCCGAAGGTGTGGGGCACGACACTGGGTGCGTGCTGATCTCCGACCTGACGACGCCCGCCCTGCTCGTCGAGCGCGACGTCCTCGACGCCAACCTCGCGACGATGAGCGCGGCCCTGCCCGGTCCGCGGCTGCGCCCGCACGTGAAGGCGCACAAGACCACGGCGCTCGCGCGCAGGCAGGCGGCGCACGGGCACGAGGGGTTCACCTGCGCCACGGTGCGCGAGTGCGAGGTGATGGCGGCCGCGGGCCTGGGTGCGGACCTCCTGCTCGCCAACGAGGTGCTCGACACCCGCCGCCTCGGCGCGCTGGTGGCGGACGGGGCGCGGGTGACGGTGGCCGTCGACTCGCCCGAGACGATCGCCGCGGCCGCCGCGGGCGGGGTCGGTGAGGTGCTCGTGGACGTGAACGTGGGGCTGCAGCGCTGCGGCTGCACGCCCGAGCGGGCCGGTGAGCTGGCCGCCGCCGCGCGGGCCGCGGGCCTGCACGTGCGCGGCGTGATGGGCTACGAGGGCCACCTCATGCTCGTGCCCTCCCCGGAGCGTGCCGAGCGGACCCGGGACGCGATGCAGGTCCTCCTGCGCGCGGCGGCCGACGTCGGCGGCGAGGTGGTCAGCGCGGGCGGCACCGGCACCTACCTCGACAACATCTGGGCCACCGAGATCCAGGCGGGCTCGTACGCGCTCATGGACACCGCCTACGCCCGGCTCGGCCACCCGTTCGGGCAGGCCCTGTCGGTGCTGGGCACGGTGATCTCGGTATCGCCCGGCCACGCCGTGGTCGACGTCGGGCTCAAGGCGTTGGGCATGGACCACGGCCTGCCCGCGATCGAGGGTGCCGAGGTGCGGCGGTGCTCGGACGAACACACGACGTTCGTGCCCGCCGAGCCGGTGCGCGTCGGCGACCGCGTGCGGGTGCTGCCCGCCCACGTCGACCCGACGGTCGTCCTGCACGAGCGGATGCACCTCGTCGACGGCGAGACCGTGCTCGAGACCTGGCCGGTGGACATGCGCGGGTGGTGACGCGGTGGGTGGGACCGCGCGGGGCCGTCGACGTAACGTGCACCCATGCTCGTCGAACGCATGCGCGCCCACACCTCCACGATCTTCGCCGAGATGTCGGCGCTCGCGGTGCGGACGGGCGCGATCAACCTGGGCCAGGGCTTCCCCGACACCGACGGCCCGGCGTCCCTGCTCGACGACGCCGCCGCCAACATCAAGGCCGGGATCAACCAGTACCCGCCCGGCATCGGCGTGGCCGAGCTGCGCACGGCGGTGGCCGAGCACCAGAAGCGCTTCTACGGCCTCGACGTCGACCCCGACGCCGTCCTGATCACCACGGGGGCCACCGAGGCGATCGCGTCCGCCGTGCTCGCGCTGTGCGAGGCGGGCGACGAGGTCGTGACGTTCCAGCCCTACTACGACTCGTACGCCGCCACGATCTCCCTGGCCGGCGCGCAGATCCGGCCGGTGCCGCTGCGGCCCGACGGCACCGGGTTCGCGTTCGACCCCGACGAGCTGCGGGCCGCGTTCTCGTCGCGCACCCGGCTGGTGCTGGTCAACACGCCGCACAACCCCACCGGCACGGTGTTCGACCGCGACCAGCTCGCGCTGATCGGCGAGCTCGCCGCCGAGCACGACGCCGTGGTCGTCACCGACGAGGTGTACGAGCACATGCTCTACGACGGGCGCCCGCACGTGCCGATGGCAACCCTGCCCGGGATGGCCGAGCGCACGCTCACGATCTCCTCGGTCGGCAAGACGTTCTCGGTGACCGGCTGGAAGGTCGGCTGGGTGCACGGGCCCGCCGAGCTGGTCGCGGCGGTGCGCGCGGTCAAGCAGTTCCTCACCTACGTGAGCGGTGCGCCGTTCCAGCCCGCGATCGCGACGGCGCTGGGCCTGCCGGACGAGTTCTACGCGCAGCTGGCGAGCGACCTGCAACGCAAGCGCGACCTGCTGTCGGCGGGGCTGCGCGAGGCGGGCTTCCGCGTGTTCGACACCGCGGGGACGTACTTCGTGGTCACCGACGTCACCCCGCTCGGCGTCACCGACGGCGCCGAGTTCTGCTGGAGCCTCCCCGAGCGGGTCGGCGTCGCCGCGGTGCCGGTGTCGGTGTTCTGCGCCGACCCGGACCTGGGCCGCTCGCTCGTCCGCTTCGCGTTCTGCAAGCGCGACGAGGTGCTCACCGAAGCGGTGTCGCGGCTCGTCGCGCTGCGCGCCACCGCGGGCTGAGGTGGCCGGCTGGCGCAGCCGGCAGGCGGCCTACGACGACGCGGCGAGCCCGCCGCGCAGCGCCTCGCCGCTGTGCAGGCGCTCGCGCTGGACCGGGCCGCGCCCGGCCCGGTGCGGCTGCTGTCGCTGTGCGCGGGCCAGGGGCGGGACGTGCTCCCGGGGCTCGCCCGGCACCCGCGCGGCGCCGACGTGCGCGGCCGACTGGTCGAGCTCGACCCGGGGCTCGCCGGCGCGGCCCGGGCGGCCGCGCCCGTGGCGGTCGAGGTCGTGGTCGCCGACGCGGGGCACACGGCCGCCTGCGCCGGCGCGGTGCCTGCCGACCTGCTGCTCCTCTGCGGGATCTTCGGCAACGTGGCCGACGAGGACGTCGCGCGCACCGTCGCTGCGGTGCCGTCGCTGCTCGCCACCGGCGGGACCGCGATCTGGACCCGGCACCGGCGGGCGCCCGACGCGACCCCGGGGATCCGGGCGTGGTTCGCCGCGGCGGGCGTCGCGGAGACAGGCGTTCGTCGCCGCGCCGGGCGAGGGCTGGTCGGTCGGGGCGGGCGTGCCGCGGGCGGCCTCCACGCCGCAGGCCGAGCCGGGGCGGCTCTTCTCCTTCGCCGCTGATCAGGGCGACGCCGCGGGCACGCCGGTGGGCGTGGTGGCGGCGGCGACGGTGTCCAGCGAGAGCCCGAGGGCCTCGGCGAGCGCGGCGACCGTGAAGAACGCGGGCGTGGGGATCCGCCCCGTCTCGATCTTGCGGAGGGTCTCCGCCGAGATCCCGGCGGCCGCGGCCACCTCGACCAGGCTGCGGTCGCCGCGCGCCTCGCGCAGGAGCGCGCCGAGGCGCTGGCCGCGCTCGCGGTCGGCGGGGGTCAGCGGGACGCGCACCATGCGACCGATAGTAATACCGGTATAGTTATCGAAATGATCGAGCTGAAGACCGCCTCCGAGGTCGACGCCTGCGCCGCCGCCGGCAAGATCGTCGCCGACGTGCTGACGGCCGTGCGCGCTCACGCGAAGCCGGGCGTCACCACCGGGGAGCTGGACCGGCTCGCGGCCGACCTCATCGCCGACGCCGGGGCGACCCCGAGCTTCCTGGGCTACCACCCGTCGTGGGCGCCCACCCCGTACCCCGGCGTGATCTGCGCGAGCGTCAACGACGCGATCGTGCACGGCATCCCGGGCAAGCAGCGGCTGCGCCCCGGCGACCTGCTGAGCGTCGACCTCGCCGTGCACCTCGACGGCTGGTGCGCCGACGCGGCGTTCAGCACGGTCATCGGCGAGGGCGCCCCCGAGGACGTCGCGTTGATCGAGACCGCGGAGCGAGCGCTCGCCGCCGGGATCGCGGCCGCGCAGGCCGGGGCCCGGCTGGGCGACATCGCGCACGCCATCGGCACGGTCGTGCGCGGGGGCGGCTACGGGCTGCTCGCCGACCACGGCGGCCACGGCGTGGGCCGCTCGATGCACGAGGCGCCGAGCGTGTCCAACGAGGGCAGGCCGGGCCGCGGGCTGGTGCTGCGGCCGGGCCTGGTGATCGCCCTCGAGCCGATGCTGCAGGCGGGCGGGGCCGACTCCTACCGCCACGACCCCGACGGCTGGACGATCCGCACCGCCGACGGCAGCCGCGCCGCGCACGCCGAGCACACGATCGCGATCACCGAGGACGGGCCGCGGGTGCTGACCGCGGGGCGCCCGGACTGCTAGACACGAACGGTGGCTGTCACGGCGCTGTACCGCTACCCCGTCAAGTCCATGCTCGGCGAGCGGCTCGAGCGATGCCGGATCGACGAGAGGGGCGTGCCGGGCGACCGCGCGTACGCGCTCGTCGACGTCGAGACCGGCACCGTCGCCACCGCGAAGGTGCCGCGCCGCTGGGGCGCCCTGCTCGGCTTCTCCGCCCGCTGCGTGGGCGAGCCGAACGGGGAGCCGCCGCCGGTCGAGATCACGTTCCCCGACGGGTCGGTGCACCACAGCGACGACGAGGACATCGACGCCGCGCTGAGCGCCGCCATCGGCCGCGAGGTCCGGTTGACCGCCACGCCGCCCGAGGGGGCGGCGTTCGAGGAGGTGTGGCCGGACATCGACGGGCTCGCCCCGGAAGCGGTCATCGCGGGCACCCGCGTGCGCGACGAGGACACCGGCGAGCCGGTGAGCCGCTTCGACCTCGCCGCGATGGCCCCGCAGCCGGCGTTCTTCGACCTCGCGGTGCTGCACGTGATCACCACGGCCACGCTGCGCAGGCTGCGCGAGCTCGCGCCGGGCGCCACGTTCGACGAGCGGCGCTACCGCCCGAACGTCGTGCTGGACGGCGGTGCGGCCGACGGCGGCGCCGACTTCGTGGAGAACGGCTGGGTGGGCCGGGAGATCGCGTTCGCGGGCGGCGCGACCGCCACCGTGTCGATCCCGACCATGCGGTGCGTCATGACCACGCTCGCGCAGGGCGACCTGCCGCGCGACCCCGACACCCTGCGCACCGTCGCCAAGCACAACCGCGTGGAGATCCCCGGCCTCGGGACGTGGGCGTGCGCGGGCGCCTACGCCGACGTCACGAGCCCGGGTGAGCTCGCGGTGGGGGCGCCCTACCAGGTCAGGTGAGCCCGGCGAGGGCGCCGGCGATGCCCTCGGCCCACGCGAGCAGCCGCTCGTCCGCCCCCGGAGCGGCCGCGCACTGCAGGCCCACCGGCAGCGCGGGGCCGTCGGGCTCGGCCCGCACCGTCCCCGCCGGCAGCGACAGGGCCGGAGCGCCCGCCTGCGTCCACGGCACGCTCATGATGGGGCTCCCGGTCGTGTCCAGCCCGCGCGGCGCGGGCCCGGTGGCCGACGGGCAGATCCAGACGTCGATGCGAGCGTCCGCCATGAGCTGCGGCAGCCTGCGGCGCAGGGCGTGCACGCCGTCGAGCGCGGCGCGGTAGGTGTCGGCGTCGATCGCGCGCCCCTCCCGGATGCCGGCGGCGGTCCGCGGCCGGTACCGCTCGGCGTACCGGTCGAACCACGGCTCGTGGGTGCGGGCCAGCTCGACGAGGTTGACCACCTCCTGGCGCCGGTTGACCTCGGCGATGTCGTCGAACGCCGCGACCTCGCGCACCTCGTAGCCCGCCTCGCGCAGCGCGGCGACCTGCCGGTCGAACGCGGCGCGGGCGCCGGCGTCGGCCTGGTCGAGGTAGGGCCCCACCGGCACGGCGAGCACCGGGAGCTCGGCGGGCGCGACCGGGGCCCACCCGTCGACGAGGGCGGCCGTCGCGACGGCGGCGAGCCGCGGCTGCGCGGCGAACAGCCCGACCGTGTCGAACGTCGGCGCGTTCGGGATCACCCCGTCGCAGGGCACCCGCCCGTACGTGGGCTTGAAGCCGACGCACCCGCAGTACGCGGCGGGCCGGACGACCGAGCCGATGGTCTGGGTGCCCAGCGCGAGCGGCACGAGCCCGGCGGCCACCGCGGCCGCCGACCCGCTGCTCGACCCGCCCGGGGTGTGCTCGGGGTGGTGCGGGTTGCGGGTCGGGCCGGGCGAGAAGTAGGCGAACTCGGCGGTGACGGTCTTGCCCGCCACCACGGCACCGGCGGCCTGCAGCCGGGTGACGGCCGTGGCCTGCGGCCCGTCGAACAGCTCCGCGGGCAGGTCCGACCCGGCGCGGGTGGGGAGCCCGTCGACCCGGAACACGTCCTTCACCCCGAGCGGCACGCCGTGCAGCGGCGGCCGGTGGGCGGGGTCCGGCCAGCGCTGCGCGAGCGCTTCGACCGCGGCGCGGACCCGCTCGGCCCGGCCCGGCTCGTCGACGAACGCGTGCAGGTCTGCGTCGTCCCGTTCGATCCGGTCGACGACGTCGGTGATCTCCGCGGCGGTGGACACGCCCCGACCATAGGCGGCCGGACGCACCGCAACGGCCATCGACGTTCGGACAGGTGCGCCCCACCCGCCGGTTCCGGCATCATCCGGACATGCCCGACGCCGTGCCCTTCACGCCCGAGACCGCCGCCGCCATCGCGCACGCCCGCCAGCACGGGGTCGGTGATCTGCTGCGCCGCACGGCGGCGCGCTACCCGGACAAGCTCGCGGTCGTGTGCGGCGAGCGTCGCTTCACCTACGCGGAGTTCGACGCCGCGGTCAACCGCACCGCCAACGCGCTCGCCGCCCGCGGCGTGGCGAAGGGCGACCGGCTGGCGCTGCTGTCGCGCAACTGCTGGGAGTACGCGGTGATCGCGTTCGCGACGGCGCGGCTGGGCGTGGTCCTGGTGCCGGTGAACTTCATGCTCGGCCCGTCGGAGATCGCCTACATCCTCGGCCACTCCGGCGCCACCGGGATGGTGGTGCAGGACGCGTTCACCGCGGCCGCGGAGCAGGCGATCGCGGAGGCCGGGCTGACCGGGGGCGTGCGGGGCCGCATCGGCGGCGCGGCCGACGGCTGGGAGGACGTCGCCGACTGGTGGACGGCAGGGCCCGACCACGACCCGCAGGTGGCCGTCGCCGACGACGACCCGCTGCGGCTGATGTACACCTCGGGTACGGAGTCCCGGCCGAAGGGCGTGATGCTCTCGAGCCGGTCGCTGATCGCCCAGTACGTCTCCTGCGTCATCGACGGGGGCATGAGCGTCGACGACGTCGAGGTCCACGCGCTGCCGATGTACCACTGCGCGCAGCTGGACTGCTTCTTCTCCGTCGACGTCTACCTGGGCGCCACCAGCATCATCCTGCCCGGCCCGGACCCGGCCGCCCTGCTCGCGACGATCGAGGCGGAGCGGGTCACCAAGCTGTTCTGCCCGCCCACGGTGTGGATCTCGCTGCTGCGCCACCCCGACTTCGACACCCGTGACCTCACGAGCCTGCGCAAGGGCTACTACGGCGCGTCCGCGATGCCGGTCGAGGTGCTCAAGGAGCTGCGGCGCAGGCTGCCCGACGTGCAGCTGTGGAACTTCTACGGCCAGACCGAGATGGCCCCGCTCGCCACGATCCTGCGCCCGCACGAGCAGCTGGCGAAGGCGGGCTCGGCCGGCCGGGCGGCGATCAACGTGGAGACGATCCTCCTCGACGAGGCGGGTGAGCCGGTGCCGCCGGGCGAGATCGGCGAGATCGCGCACCGCAGCCCGCACGCGGCGCTCGGCTACTACAACGACGAGGAGAAGACCGCGGAGGCCTTCCGCGGCGGCTGGTTCCACTCCGGCGACCTCGGCGTGATGGACGCCGACGGCTACCTCTCGGTCGTCGACCGCAAGAAGGACATGATCAAGACGGGCGGCGAGAACGTGGCGAGCCGCGAGGTCGAGGAGGCGATCTACCTCCTCGACGGCGTGGCCGAGGTCGCCGTGTTCGGCATCCCGCACCCGCACTGGATCGAGGCGGTCACCGCGGTCGTCGTGCCGAAACCGGACGTGAACCTCACGGCCGACGACGTGCTCGCGCACGCCCGGCAGCACCTCGCGGGCTACAAGTGCCCGAAGTACGTCGTGTTCGCCGAGGCGCTGCCGAAGAACCCCAGCGGCAAGATCCTCAAGCGCGAGCTGCGCGCGCAGCACGCGTCGCTCGCCGAGAAGGAGTGATCAGCCGACCGAGGCGAGGTCGCTCGGCTCGTCGTCCTGGGACGGCGCGGGCGGCGCGGCCGGTTGCTCCTTCTCGCCCTCCAGCAGCGGGCACTCGAGCCAGCGCTCCGGGATGCCGAAGCCGTCGACCAGGGTGCGCGCGTGCGGGCGCAGCCGCCCGCAGAGCGCGTTGACCGCCTGGGTGACGGTCTTGGCGCGCCCCGGCGTCAGGTAGGAGTGCTCGATGAAGAACGCCCGGTCGTTCTCGATGACGGTGAGCGCGTAGAGCCGCAGCACCTCGGCGAGCAGGTCGCGCACGCCCGCGTCGGTGGTGCGGTCGACGGCCGCGGCGAAGGAGTCGAACACGATCCGGTCGACGTGCGCGCGGGCGGCGGCGATCAGGTGGTCCTGCGCGCCGTTGAAGATCCCGAACTGGTCGGCGCCCGGCGCGAGCGCCTTGCGCATCCGCTGCGCCGCGTTGGCGAGCAGGTGCCGCTCGCGCTCGACCAGCAGCCACCGCTGGTACTCGCGGTCGGTGACGCCGCCGCGGCGCAGCAGCGCCCGCGCGCCGGTCCGCTCGACCACGGCGTCCGCGACCAGGTCGGCCGCGAACTTGGCCTTGCCGACCGGGCTCAGCCGGGCGACCCGGCGGCCGTAGTCCGACAGCAGCGTCTTCGCGACCAGCTGCAGCAGCACGGTGTTGTCGCCCTCGAACGTGGTGAACACGTCCGTGTCGGCCTTGAGCGCGGGCAGCAGGTTGGCCGAGAGGTAGCCTGCGCCGCCGCAGGCCTCCCGGCAGGTCTGGATGGTGGCGGTGGCGTGCCAGGTGGCCACGGCCTTGATGCCCGCGGCCCGGGTCTCGAGCTCGCGCTGGCGCCACTCGTCGCCCTCCGCCCCGGGGGTCTGCAGGTCGTGCATGTCCGACACCAGGTCGGCCTGCGCGAAGTGCAGCGCGTAGGTGGTGGCGAGCGCGGGCAGCAGCTTGCGCTGGTGCACGAGGTAGTCGAGGACCACGACCTCCTCGCCGGTGGCCGGGTCGGCGAACTGCCGCCGGATCGCGCCGTAGCGGATCGCCAGCGCGAGCGCCTTCTGCGTGGCCGTGCAGGCCCCGCCCGCGACGCTGATCCGGCCGCGGACGAGCGTGCCGAGCATCGTGAAGAAGCGCCGGGTCTCGTTGGCGATCGAGCTGGTGTACGTCCCGTCCTCGGAGACGTCGCCGAAGCGGTTGAGCAGCGCCTCGCGCGGGACGCGGACGTGGTCGAACGTGAGCCTGCCGTTGTCGACGCCGTTGAGGCCGGCCTTGTGGCCGCAGTCGCCGATCGTGACGCCCGGCATCGGGTTGCCGTCCTCGTCGCGGATCGGGACGAGCAGCGCGTGCACGCCGTGGGAGCGCCCCTGCGTGACGAGCTGGGCGAACACCACCGCCATCCGGCCGTCGCGGGCGGCGTTGCCGATGTAGTCCTTGCGCGCGCCCGGGTCCGGGGTGTGGACGACGAACTCCCGGGTCTCGGGGTCGTAGGTGGCGGTCGTGCGCAGGTGCTGGACGTCCGAGCCGTGGCCGGTCTCGGTCATCGCGAAGCAGCCGAGCAGCTCGCCGTCCATGATCTGGCGCAGGTAGGCGTCGTGGTGGTGCTTCGTGCCGAGCACCTGGACGGCCCCGCCGAAGAGCCCCCACTGCACGCCGGCCTTGACCAGCAACGACAGGTCGCCGAAGCCGAGCATCGCGAACGCGGTGACCACGCCGCCCACGTCGCCGCCGCCCCCGTAGGCGGGGTCGAAGCCCTGCCGCGGGCGGCCCGTGCTCGCCAGCAGCTTCAGGTTCTCGGTGGTGAGCGCCCGGTACTCCTCGGTGGTCAGGTCCGGGTCGGGGTTGAACGCCAGCTCGTCCATCTGGGCACGGATCTCGTTGCGGACCTGCGCCCACCGCCCGTCGAGGACGCGCTGCAGCGCGTGCCGGTCGACCGTCATGGCGTCTCCTCCTCGCTGCGGGCGACCACCCCGGACAGGCCCGCCCACGCCAGGGCGGTGAGGTGATCGGTCAACTGCTCCCTGCTCATACCCGCCGGACGGGCGATCCAGTTGTCCGCCGCCGCGCGGACCATCCCCACGACCCCGTGGCCCCACGGCACCGCGGGGGACGGGTCGGCACCGGCCGCGGTGAGGTGCTCGGCGATGACCTCCGCGACCTGGTCGCCGATCACGGACACGAGGTCGGCGACCAGGTCGGCCTCGGCGAGGGGCCGGTGCACCACGAACCGGTACACCTCGGGGTCGTTCTCGATCAGCCGCAGGTATGCCGAGATCGCGGCCGCGGTCTTCGCGCGCGGCCCGGCGACGCCGTCGATGGCCGCGCGCACCTGCGCGAGCAGCACCTCGGCCACGCGTTCGCACACCGCGACGTAGAGCTGGTTGCGGTCGGCGAAGTGCCGGTAGACGGCGGTTTTGCTGGTGCGCGCCGCGGCGGCGACGTCGTCCATGCCGACGCCCGCGCCGTGCCGGCGGATCGCCGCGATCGCGGCGTCGGTCAGTTCGGCGCGCCGCGTGCGCCGGTGGTGCTCCCACCGGGTGGCGCGCCGATCCCGTACCGCCTGCACGGCACCCAAGGTACCGGGTACTTTTGGTACCGGCTACTCGTGGGTAGGAGAACCGACATGCCGGAGACCCGGAGGAAGGCCGCCGTCATCGGCGGCAACCGCATCCCGTTCGCGCGGGCGAACGGCGCCTACGCCCGCGCGTCCAACCTCGACATGCTCACCGCCACGCTCGACGGCCTCGCCGCCCGCTTCGGCCTTTCCGGGCAGCGGCTGGGCGAGGTCGCGGGTGGCGCGGTGCTCAAGCACAGCCGCGACCGCGACCTCACGCGCGAGGCGGTGCTCGGCAGCTCGCTCTCGCCCTACACCCCCGCCTACGACGTCCAGCAGGCGTGCGGCACCGGGCTCGAGACCGTGGTCCTGGTGGCCAACAAGATCGCGCTCGGGCAGATCGACAGCGGCATCGCCGCGGGCGTCGACACCGCGAGCGACGCCCCGATCGCCCTGAACGACGACCTGCGGCGGCTGCTCCTGCGGCTCAACTCCGCGAAGACGCTCGGGGCCCGGCTCGCCGCGCTGCGCGACCTGCGGCCCGGGCAGATCGTGCCGGAGATCCCGCGCAACGCCGAGCCGCGCACCGGGATGTCGATGGGCGAGCACGCGGCGATCACCGCCGTCGAGTGGCAGGTGAGCCGCGAGGAGCAGGACGAGCTCACCGTGGCCAGCCACCGCAACCTGGCCGCCGCCTACGAGCGCGGCTTCTTCGACGACCTCGTCACGCCCTACCTCGGCCTCACCCGCGACCAGAACCTGCGCCCGGACACGTCGGTGGAGAAGCTCGCGAAGCTCAAGCCGGTGTTCGGCAAGGGCGAGGGCGCGACCATGACCGCGGGCAACTCGACCCCGCTCACCGACGGGGCCGCGGCCGTGCTGCTCGGCTCCGACGAGTGGGCCGCCGAGCACCGGCTGCCGGTGCTCGCGCACGTGGTGGACGCCGAGACCGCGGCCGTCGACTTCGTGCACGGGCGTGACGGGCTGCTGACCGCACCCGTGTACGCGGTGCCGCGCCTGTTGGAGCGCAACGGCCTCACGCTGCAGGACTTCGACTTCTACGAGATCCACGAGGCGTTCGCCTCCACCGTGCTCGCCACGCTCAAGGCGTGGGAGGACCCGGCGTTCGCCAAGGAGCGGCTCGGGCTCGACGCCCCGCTGGGGTCGATCGACCGGTCCAAGCTGAACGTCGCGGGCTCCTCGCTCGCCACCGGGCACCCGTTCGCGGCGACCGGCGGGCGGATCGTCGCGACGTTGGCCAAGCTGCTGCACGAGAAGGGCGCCCCGGCCCGCGGCCTGATCAGCATCTGCGCGGCGGGCGGGCAGGGCGTCGTGGCGATCCTGGAGGCGGCGTGATGAGCAAGGACACCCTGCGCGAGCTCACGCAGTACCGGTTCGTCCAGCGGCTCGGGGTGCCGCGCATCCCCGTGCTGCGCCGCTACGAGCCCGGTCAGCCGCTGCTCGACGGGCCCGCGCTGGTCGGTGCGGTGGGCAAGGGCCGGTTCGCCGACGACGTCCGCGCCCTGCTCGCCGGCGCGGGCGTGGCCGAGGCGGGCGAGGACGGGAAGGTGGCCGCGGCCGTCCTCGACGCCACCGGGGCGCACACCGTCGACGACCTCGCCGCGGTGCAGGAGTTCCTCACGCCCGCGGTGCGCAGGCTCGGGCCGTGCGGGCGGCTGTTGCTGCTCGGCCCGGTCGCGGCCGAGGGCGATGTCGAGGCCGCGGCCGTCGCGCAGGCCTTCGAGGGCCTGGTGCGCTCGGCGGGCAAGGAGGTCCGGGCGGGGGCGACGGCCAACCTGGTCACGGTCGCGCCCGACGCGGGGGCCGACGCGCTCGCCTCGACGCTGCGGTTCTTCCTGTCCGCCCGGTCGGCGTTCGTGTCCGGGCAGGTCGTGCGGGTCGGCGCCCCGGTCGGTCCGGTCGGGGCCGACGACCCGGCCCGCCCGCTCGCCGGGCGGATCGCCGTGGTCACCGGGGCGGCGCGCGGCATCGGCGAGTCGATCGCCGACACGCTGCACCGCGATGGCGCCACGATCGTCGCCGTGGACGTGCCCGCGGCGGGCGACGCGCTCGCCCGGGTCGCCAACCGCACGGGCGGCACCGCGCTGCAGCTCGACATCACCGCGGCCGACGCCCCCGACCGGCTGCTAGCCCACCTGCGGGAGCGGTACGGCCGGGTCGACGTGGTCGTGCACAACGCCGGCATCACCCGCGACAAGCTGCTGGCCAACATGGACGCCGACCGGTGGAACTCCGTCCTCGCGGTCAACCTGCGCGCCCAGCTCACGATCAACCGCGCCCTGCTCGCCGACGAGGGCCTGCTCGGCGACAGCGCGCGGATCGTCTGCATCTCGTCGATGAGCGGGATCGCGGGCAACCGCGGGCAGACCAACTACGCCGCGAGCAAGGCCGGCGTGATCGGGATGGTCCGCGCGCTCGCCCCGCAGCTCGCCCCGCGCGGCGCCACGGTCAACGCGATCGCGCCGGGCTTCATCGAGACCGCGATGACGGCGAAGATGCCGCTCGCCACCCGGGAGGCGGGCCGCCGCATCAACAGCCTCCGCCAGGGCGGGCTCCCGGTCGACGTCGCCGAGGCCGTGGGCTGGCTCGCCCAGGCCGCGACGGCGGGCGTCACCGGGCAGGTGGTCCGGGTCGACGGCCAGAACATGCTGGGGGCCTGATGGCGGGGCTCGGCACGCTGTACGTCAAGGCGGCGGTCGGCGCCGTCGGCCCGCGTGGCCGCGAGCTGCCCGACACCGCGCTCACCAGGGACGTCACCGTCGACCGCGGCCACGTCGCGGAGTACGCGCGCGTGTGCGGGTTCCGGGTGGCCGACGCGCTCCCGGTGACCTACCCGCACGTGCTCGCGTTCCCCCTGCAGGTGGAGCTGATGGCGCAGCGGTCGTTCCCGCTGCCGCTGCCCGGCCTGGTGCACGTCCGCAACCGGATCACCGCGCACCGGGCGGTCGACGCCGCGGAGCGGCTCACCGTGCGGGTGCACGCCGAGGCGCTGCGGGCCCACCCCAAGGGCGCCCAGGTCGACCTCGTCGCCCGGATCGACGCCGGGGGCGAGGCGGTGTGGGAGGGCCGCAGCACCTACCTCGCCCGCGGGGCCACCGCGCCCGAGGGCCAGCCGGAAGCGCCCGAGCCGGCCGGGGTGGACGCCGACTCGCCGGTCGCGACCTGGCGCGTCGACGCGGGCACCGGGCGGCGGTACGCCCGGGTCAGCGGGGACGTCAACCCGATCCACCTGCACCCGCTCACGGCGAAGGCGTTCGGGTTCCCACGGGCGATCGCGCACGGGATGTGGACGGCCGCCCGGGCGGTCGCCGCGTTCCAGGGCCGGCTGCCGGGCGCGCTCGACTACGACGTCGCGTTCGGCAAGCCGCTGCTGCTGCCGTCGACCGTGCAGGTGTACACCGCCCCCGCCGACGGCGGCTGGGCGGTCGAGGTCCGCGGCCGCAAGGGCCCCCACCTGAAGGCCCGCATCTCACCCCGATGATCCGACGAACGGCGCGCTCGTCGGAACCCGTGCGACGAACGCGCCGCTCGTCGGAAGGCGAGCGCGAGGGGAGGTTCGCCCGATCGGCCTAGACTCGGGCGCCATGGCACGCAGCAGGTGGGTCATCGACTGGCCCGCCCGGGTCGCGCTGGCGAGCGTCGTCGTGTTCGCGAACGTCGGCGGCGCTGCCGTCGTGTTCGTGCTCGCCGCCTGGGTGCTGCCGGAGGGGCCGCTGCCCGACCCCACCCGGGTCCGCGTGCTCAACCTGGTGGCGTTCGGGGCGTACCTGCTGCTCGCGCTGCCGATCGGGCTGGTGTGGGGCGCCCGCCGGTTCCGGATGCGCCCCGGCGAGCCGGACGCCGAACAGCGCCGCGAACGGCGGATGGTGCTGTACGGGCCGCTGCGGCTCGTCACGGTCCAGGCGGTGCTGTGGGTGCTCGGCGCCGCCGTGTTCGTGCTGCTCAACCTGCAGTACTCGACGCGCCTTGCGATCTCGGTCGGCGAGACGATCGTGCTCGGCGGCATCACCACGTGCGCGCTGGCGTACCTGCTCAGCGAGCGCATCCTGCGGCGGACCGCCGCGCGGGTGCTGGCCGCGCACCCGCCGCGCCCGCGGCGCGCGCTGCCCGGCATCGTCGTGCGGTCGCTGCTGTTCTGGGCCCTCGGCACCGGCGTTCCGGTGGTCGGGCTGATGCTGGCGGCCGTCTCGGCGCTGGTGTACTCCGACGTGCCCGCCGACCGGCTCGCCGTCATCGTGCTTGCGATCGGCGGCACGGCCCTGGGCGCGGGCCTGCTCGTGACGGTCGGGGCCGCCCGCGCCGTCGCCGACCCGGTGAACGCGGTTCGCCGCGCGATGCGGCGCGTGGAGCACGGCGAGCTGGACGCGACCGTCACGGTGTACGACGGCACCGAGCTCGGGCAGCTGCAGTCCGGGTTCAACACGATGGTCGCGGGCCTGCGCGAGCGGGAGCGGATCCGCGACCTGTTCGGCAGGCACGTCGGCCGCGAGGTCGCCAGGGCCGCGGCCGCGGCGGGTGAGGTGCGCCTCGGCGGCGAGGTCCGCCGGGTCGGCGTGCTGTTCGTGGACCTGGTCGGGTCGACGTCGCTCACGGCCGAGCGGCCACCCGAGGAGGTCGTCGCCCTGCTGAACCGCTTCTTCGCCGTGGTCGTCGAGGTGGTCGAGGAGCACGGCGGCTGGGTCAACAAGTTCGAGGGCGACGCCGCGCTGGCCGTCTTCGGGGCGCCGGTCGACGGGGCCGACCCCGCCGGGCGCGCGCTCGCGGCCGGGCGGGTGCTCGCGGCCCGGCTCGCCGCCGAGGTGCCCGACGTCGCGGCGGGCATCGGCATCTCGGCCGGGGACGCCGTCGCGGGCAACGTCGGGGACGTGCGGCGCTTCGAGTACACGGTGATCGGCGACCCGGTGAACGAGGCCGCCCGGCTCACCGACCTGGCCAAGACCGTGTCCGGCCGGGTGCTCGCGGCCGCCCGCGCCGTGGACATGGCAGGGGCGGACGAGGCCGCCCGCTGGGAGCTCGGCGACACCACGGTGCTCCGCGGCCGCACCGAACCCACCCGCCTCGCCGTCCCCGCCGAGCACGCCCCGCCCCGGCGGGACGAGGCCGCGACCACCGGTTCCGGCTGAGGGGCGGCGCCCCAGCTCGCGACTCGCCTACGCGCAGACCGCGACTCGCCTACGCGCAGACCGCGACTCGCGTGCACGGAGAGCGCGACTCGCCGAACGAGGGGGCCCAGGTCACGCCCGGATGCGGTAGTCCTCGTCCTCGGCGTCGGTGATCAGCATGTGCCCCGGCGCGTGCGAGATCGCAAGCGGTGGCTTCGACTCCACGACCGCGGCCTGCGGCGTCACCCCGCACCCCCAGAACACCGGCACGTCGCCCGGCTCGAACCGCACCGGGTCGCCGTAGTCGGGGGAGTCGAGGTCGCGGATGCCGAGCTCGCGCGGGTCACCGACGTGCACGGGGGCGCCGTGCACCGCCGGGTACGCCGCCGTGACCCGCACGGCCGTCTCGACGAGGTCGGCCGGCACGGGCCGCATCGACACCACCATCGGCCCGCTGATCGCGCCGGCCGGCCTGCAGCGCACGCTGGTGCGGTACATCGGCACGTTCACGCCCTGCTCGACGTGCCGGATCGGCACGCCCGCCGCGCCGAGGGCGCGCTCGAACGTGAAGCTGCAGCCGATGAGGAAGCCGACGAGGTCGTCGCGCCACCAGCCGACGACGTCGGTGGGCTCCTCGGTCAGCTCGCCGTCGACGTAGACGCGGTAGCGGGGGATGTCGGTGCGGATGTCGCCGTCGAGCAGCGGCCCGGACAGCGAGCCCGCCTCGAGCACGTCCAGCACGGGGCACGGCTGCGGGTTGCGCTGGGCGAACAGCAGGAAGTCCCACGCGAGGTCCTTCGGCACCGCGATCAGGTTGGCCTGCGTGTAGCCGTCGCACCACCCCGCGGTGGGGGTGACCAGGCCGGCGCGGAACCTCGCGCGGGCCTCGGCCGGTGTCGCGGTGTGGTCCGGCTCGGGGATCTGCTCGGTCATGGGGTGTCCTTCCACGGGGGCGGGACGAGGACGAACCGGACGCGCTGCCCGGGACGCACCTGGGCGGCCCGGTCGACGTCCGCGTCCAGGACGACGGCGGCCACCGGATAGCCGCCGGTGACCGGGTGGTCGGCGAGGAACAGCACCGGCTCGCCGCCGGGCGGTACCTGCACCGCGCCACGCACCAGGCCCTCGCTGGGCAGCTCCTCCAGCGACGCGCGTTCGAGGGGCTCGCCCTCGAGCCGCATCCCGACGCGGTCGCTGCGGCTGGACGCCGTCCAGGTGGTGCGGGCGAGCGCGGTCACGTCGGTGAAGAAGTCGGCGCGTGGGCCGGGCACGGCCCTGAGAACGACGTCGTCACCGGGGGGCACCGCGACGGGGGCGACGTCGATCAGGGGCAGCTCGGCGGGCTCGGTGCCCACCGGCAGGATCGTGCCGGGGCTGAGCTTCTCCGGCCCCAGCCCGGACAGGACGTCGGTGCTGCGCGACCCGAGCACCGGTTCCACGGCGATGCCGCCGCGCACCGCGAGGTAGGTGCGCAGGCCGGTGGGCGGGACCCCCAGCCGCAGCACCTGGCCCGGGTACAGGGTGATCAGCGCGTGGTGCCCGACCGGGGTCCCGTCCACGTCGGCCGGGGCCGGAGCGCCGGACAACGCCACCGTGAGCAGCCCGTGGGCCCGCACGGCGAGCCCGCCGAACACCACCTCGATGCCGGCCGCGCCCTCCGGGTTCGCGACGAGCCGGTTGGCCAGCCGCAGCGATCTGCGGTCGGCCGCGCCGGACCGCCCGACGCCGGTGGCGGCGAGCCCGGGCCGCCCGAGGTCTTCCACCAGCGCCAGCGCGCCGGTGGCGACCACCTCCAACTTGCGGGTCACCGGACCGCCTTGAACACGACAGTGCACCCGGGTCGTAGTAGCGCACCGCGCTCCATACTCCAAAGCTCGGCGTCCGTGTGCCCGATCAACTGCCATCCGCCGGGGGAGGAACGGGGGTACACGCCGCTGAATTCGCCGGCGAGTCCCACCGACCCGGCGGGCACCGAGGTGCGCGACACCTCCCGGCGGGGGACGCGGAGCCGCGGGTCGCCGCCGACCAGGTAGGCGAAGCCGGGCGCGAACCCGCCGAACGCGGCCCGCCACGGGGTGCCCGTGTGGGCCTCCACCACGCCCTCCGGGCCGAGCCCGGTGAGCTCGCCGACCTCCTCGAGGTCGGGGCCGTCGTACACGACCTCGATCACCACCCGCTCCCCCTCCGGCGGAGCGGCCCCCGGCCGGACGTCGAGGTCGAGCACCGTGCGCCGGAGCGCGGCGAGGTCGGTGCCCGGCTCGACCGACAGCAGCACCGTGCGTGCCGCCGGGACGACGTCCAGGATGCCCTCCGGCTGGGCCGCGCGGACGGCGTCGGCGAGCGCGAGCACCTCGGGCAGCCCGTCGACCTCGAGGAGCAGCCCGCTGTCCCCGCACGGGAGCACCCTCACCCCGGTTCCTCCGCGAACGGCCGCAGCGACACTCCCGCCTCGGCCAGCCCGGCGCGCACGGCCTCGGCCATCGCGACCGCGCCCGGCGAGTCGCCGTGCACGCACGCCGAGTCCGCCCGCACGTCCACGTCCGAGCCGTCGACGGCGGTGACCTTGCCCTCGGTGACCATCCGCAGCACGCGGGCGGTCACCTCCTTCGGGTCGTGCAGCAGGGCCCCGGGCTCCCTGCGCGGCACCAGCGTGCCCTGCGGCGTGTAGCCGCGGTCGACGAAGAACTCCCGCACCGTGCGGAGCCCGGCCTTCTCGGCCGCGGCGAGGAACGCCGAGCCGGGGAGGCCGAGCACCGGGAGGTCCGGGTCGTAGGCGCGGACTGCCGCCACCACGGCGGCCGCCTGCGCCTCGTGGTGCACGACCGCGTTGTAGAGCGCCCCGTGCGGTTTCACGTACCGCACGCGGGTGCCCGCGGCCCGGCAGATGCCGTCGAGCGCCCCGATCTGGTAGACGATGTCGTCGGTCAGCTCGGAGGGGTCGACGTCGATGAAGCGCCTGCCGAACCCGGCGAGGTCGCGGTAGCCGACCTGCGCCCCGACCGCGACCCCGCGCTGCGCGGCCAGGGCACAGGTCCGCCGGAGGGTCGACGGGTCGCCCGCGTGGAAGCCGCAGGCGACGTTGGCGGAGGTGACGACCGCCAGCATGGCCGCGTCGTCACCCAGCTCCCACCTGCCGAACGACTCCCCGACGTCTGAGTTCAGATCGAAGGACGTCATGCCCACAGCTTGGCGAGTCCGGACAGCGACGAGTAGCCCATGTACAGCGTGAGCAGCCAGGCGGCGACGCCGACGCCGAGCAGCCAGGCCGGGTACTTGTAGCCACCCAGCAGGTCACGGCGCCGCCAGGCCACCCAGAGCACCACGGTGAAACCGATGGGAAGGATCATCCCGTTGAACGTGCCCGCCAGCACGAGCAGGGTGGCGGGGGCGGTCCCGGCCAGCACGAAGATCAGGGCCGACAGCGCGATGAACGCCACCGTGATCAGGTTGCGGGTGCGGTCGCTCGTCGTGGACCGGGTCAGGAACGACACCGAGGTGTACGCCGCGCCGATGACGGAGGTGATCGCCGCGGCCCACAGGATGATGCCGAACAGCCGCAGGCCCACCTGGCCCGCGGCCGCCTCGAAGGCGCTCCCCGCCGGGTTCTCCTCCGCCAGCGTGACGCCGCCCGCGACCACGCCGAGGACCGCGAGGAACAGCACCACGCGCATGACGCCGGTGACGATGATGCCGATGACGGAGCTCCTGGCGATCGAACCCGCGTGCTCGGGGCCGGTCATGCCGGAGTCGAGCAGGCGGTGCGCACCGGCGTAGGTGATGTAGCCGCCGACGGTGCCGCCGATCAGCGTGGTGATGACCAGGAAGTCCACCGTGTCGGGGAGCACGAAGTTGCGCAGGGCGTCGCCGACCGGGGGCGCCGAGACGATCGCGACGTAGGTCGTCATGAGGATCATCAGCGCGCCGAGCACGACCACGATCCGGTCGAGAGCGACCCCCGCCTTCTTGCTGAGGAAGATGGCGATGGCGATGAGCGCCGAGATCGCGCCGCCGATGGTCGCGTCGACGCCGAGCATGGCGTTGAGGCCGAGCCCGGTGCCGCCGACGTTGCCGATGTTGAACACCAGGCCGCCGATGACGACGAGGCCGGCGAGCACGTAGCCGACGCCGGGCGCCACCTTGTTGCCCAGCTCGTGCCCGCGCTGCCCGGACACGCCGATCACCCGCCAGACGTTCAGCTGGACGGCGATGTCCACCAGGATCGAGGCCAGGATCGCGAACGCGAACGCCGCGCCGAGCTGCGCGGTGAAGGTCGCGGTCTGGGTGATGAAGCCCGGGCCGATGGCGCTGGTGGCCATCAGGAACATCGCCCCGAGGACGGCGCTGCGCCTGGTCCCCGAGCCGATCGCGGTCACAGCCTTGGTGTCGCTCATCGCTGACCCCCGCCGACGCCCGGGCGACCGCTGCGGGGACGCACCGTGCCGATCGCGCTTGGCAAGCTCCGCTCGCTCATCGCGGCTCCCTCCAGGATCGTGACCCGCGGCACACCGCCGCTGGTATTCCTGGGAGCGTAGGGATCGTTCAACGATCCAGCAATACTTCTAGGCTATGTTCTTGTAAAAGCTGGGTGACCCGAGTGCCGACCGCCGGCAAAACCGCCCCTGTACAGGGCAGGTGGCGCGGGCGGACACTGGGCTCGACCGTGCTGTACCCGGTGGCGGGTGTGCCCGCCCACCACCGAGGCGCGGTCACAGGGCCGTCGACCGATCCCCCCTCCTCGGTCGACGGCCCGTCCGACCCCGCGGTCAGGACAGCGAGCGCAGCGCCGCGAGGGCCATGGTCCGCAGCAGCGCGGCGGCCTCCGGCGTGCGCCCGGCGTGCGGGGTGGAGTTGAGCAGGCCGAACGTGCCGTGCGCCGCCGTGCGGGCGGCCTCCGCGGGCAGGCCCGGATGGGCGCGCGCCAGCGCGTCGACCCAGATCTCGACGTAGGTGCGCTGCAGCCGCCGCACCTTCCTGCGGTCGGGGGCGGGCAGGTTCGCGAGGTCTCGGTCCTGCACGACGATCAGCTCCGGCTCGCGCTGGGCGAAGTCGGCGTGGAAGTCGACGAGCTCGACGAGCAGCTCGTGCGGGTCGGTTGTCCCGGCCGCTCGCGCCTGCGCTCCGGCGAGCAGGTGCTCGCTGATCCCGACCAGGAGCTCCGCGAGCAGGGCCTCCTTGCCCGGGAAGTGCCGGTAGAGCGCGGGCCCGCTGACGCCGACCGCGGCGCCCAGGTCGGCGATGCTCACGCCGTGGAAGCCGTGGCGGGCGAACAGCTGCGCGGCCACCGCGAGGATCTGCTCCCGCCTGCCGCCTGCTGGGTTCGCGGCGGGGGTGGCCATGCCGCGTAGCGTAGCCGCGGGTTAACGCCGACTAACAGGGTCGGCGACCTCAGCGTCGCCACAGCGGCGCCCGATACCCTGAAGTGATGCCCCGGCCGCTGGGATGGCTGCGCGCACGCATGGGCGTGCGCGTGGTGTCAGCGCTGTCCGCAGCCGTCGTGGTCGCGCTCGCCCTGGTCGTCGCGGGCGCCGCCCTGCTGCTGCTCGTCCAGCACTCGTTGCGCCAACAGGTCCAGGCGGAGGCCAGGACGCAGGCCCAGGTGATCGTCGACCGGCTCGAGGGCAACTGGGAGGGCGCGGCCAACGAGAACGCGCGCGACGCGCTCGACCAGTTCATCCGGGAGAGCGACCTCGCCCAGGTGCGGGTGAAGTACGGCGACGACCCGCCGACGTGGACCATCGAGGCGGGCACCGAAGCGGTCGGGCGCGACGAGCCGATCTCGGACCTCCTGCCCGAGGAGGGGCAGACCATCGTCGAGTCCGGCGTGCCGGTGCGGAAGGCCGATGGCGGCGTCGTGGACACGGTGCTCGTGGCCAGCGGCGCCGACTCGGGCGGCCGCGACGTCGTCCTGCTCTACGCGGCGCCGCTCACGGCCGTCGATGCGGCCACGCACACGCTGCTGTTCTACCTGCTCTGCGGCGTGCCGCTGCTGATCGTGGTCGCCGGGGTCACCACGTACCTGTTCTCCGGGCGCGCGCTGCGGCCCGTCGAGGCCATGCGCGCGCAGGTGGCGGCGATGACCGAGAAGGACCTCGCGCAGCGGGTCCCGGTGCCGCCCGCGCGCGACGAGATCGGCAAGCTCGCCGAGACCATGAACGGCATGCTCGCCCGGCTGCAGGACGCGCAGGGCGTGCAGCGCCGGTTCGTCGCCGACGCGAGCCACGAGCTGCGCAGCCCGCTCGCCACGATCGCCACCGGCCTCGAGCTGATGCAGGGCGGCACGGTCGACAAGGACACGATCACCGCGCTGCGCGGCGAGACCGCCCGGCTGAAGAACCTCGTCGAAGGGCTGATCCTGCTCGCCCGCGCCGACGAGCGGGGGCTGCAGCCGCGGCGCGAGGAGGTCGACCTCGACGAGGTCGCCGAGCTCGAACGCGGCCGGCCCGCAGGCGGATCGGTGGTCGCGGAGGTGCACGCCGTCCCGGTGCGCGTGATCGGCGACCGCGGGCAGCTCGCGCGGGTGGTGCGCAACCTGGTCGACAACGCCCGACGGCACGCCCGGTCCAAGGTGCTCGTCACGGTCGGGCGCGACGGGGACACGGCCATCCTCGACGTCGCCGACGACGGTCCCGGCGTGCCGCCCGCCGACCGGGCGCGCGTCTTCGAGCGGTTCGTGCGGCTCGACGACGCCCGCGCGCGGGCCGACGGCGGGTCGGGGCTCGGCCTGGCCATCGTCGCCGAGGTGGTGGCCGCGCACGGGGGCACGGTGGACGTCACCGACGGACCGCTCGGCGGCGCGCTGTTCCGCGTGCGGCTGCCCGCCGCCTCCGCGCCCGAGCCCGAACCCGAGGCCCCGGCTCCGGCCGAGGGTGGCTCGCCGGCCGGGCCCGTCCCCGCCCAACCGGCCCCGCCGGCCCAGGGGCCGCCCGCGCCTGCGCCGCCGGCGCCCGCATCGAAGCCCCCTGCACCGCGGGCCCCTGCCCCATCGGCCACTTCGGCCCTCGCCGATGCGCCGCCGGCTCCCGGGGCGCCGCAGGCATCCACCCCGCCGGGCCCGGCGGCCCCCCCGGTCAACGGGGCACCCGCCGGCAACGGGGCGCCTGCCCAACCGGTCAACCGGGCGCCTGTGCCGCCGGCACAGGGGCCTCCGGCGCCGCCCGCGCCCGCGGCTCCGGCCGGCAACGGGGCGCCACCGCCGCCGACGAAGCGCACCTCCACCGGCAACGGCTGGTTCGCCGCCCGCGAGCCCGTCGAGCCGATCGGGGAGGCCGGTGAGGAGGCGTGGACCGGCGAGGCGGTCTGGGGCGACGTGCCCGAGCCGGAGCCGCTGCCGCGGCGCCAGAGGCGCCGCCGCCGGGCCGAGGTCGACCAGCGGCCGGTGCGGGACGAGGAAGCCCGCCGCGACCCGGTCACGTCGCCGGGCGGTATCCCCGCGGTCCCGCCCGACGGGGCGGAGGAGGGCCGGATCCCGGCCCCGCGGTCTCAGTCCGGCTCGACCATGCGGTAGCCGACCCCGCGCAGCGTCTCGATGCTGTTCGTGCCGAACGGCGCGTCGATCTTGCGGCGCAGGTAGCCGACGTACACCTCGACGACGTTGACCTCGCCCTCGTAGTGGGCGTCCCACACCGCGCGCAGGATGTCGGTCTTGGTGACCACTTCGCCCGCGTGCCGCATCAGGTGCTCCAGCACGCCGAACTCGCGCGGGGTCAGCGAGATCTCGACGTCGCCGCGGTACACGCGGTGCCGGGCCGGGTCGAGCCTCAGGTCACCGACCTTCAGCACCGTGGGCCGTGGCTCGCTCGCCCGCCGCAGAAGGGCCCGCAGCCGGGCGAGGAGCACGACGAACGAGAACGGCTTGACCAGGTAGTCGTCGGCGCCGAGGTCGAACGCGTCGGCCTCGTCGTACTCGCCGTCCTTCGCGGTGAGCATGAGGACGGGGGTCCAGATCTCCGCGGCGCGCAGCCGTTCCAGGACCCGGTAGCCGGAGAGGCCGGGGAGCATGATGTCGAGCACCACGACGTCGTGCTGACCGGTGCTCGCGGCCGCGAGGCCGGAGATCCCGTCGTGGACGACCTCGACCGAGTGGCCCTCGGCGGCGAGGCCGCGCCGCACCATCTCCGCGAGCGGTACCTCGTCCTCGACCAGCAGTACGCGCACACCTAGACGCTAGCGGTGCCGGGCCGGCGCGTTCACCTGGCCGCCCTCGTGGTGAGCTCGGCCCCACGCGTCTCCGGCAGCAGCAGCGCGCAGGACCCCATCACCACGTAGGCGATCCCGGCGAACACGGCGATCGCGACCCCGATGGAGAGCGCGTCGGCCAGCAGCCCGACGAACAACGGGAACAGCGCGCCGACCCCGCGGCCGAAGTTGTAGCAGAAGCCCTGGCCGGATCCGCGCAGTTCGGTGGGGTACTGCTCGGTGAGCATCGCGCCGAGGCCGCTGAAGTACGCCGACGAGACGAACCCGAGCGGGAGCGCGAGCACCGTGAACACCGACGTGGGCAGCTCGAGCAGGGTCATCGGAAGGACGATCGCGAACGCCGCGACCGCGCACACCACGATGGCGGGCCTGCGCCCGAGCCGGTCGGTGAGCCAGGCGCCGAACAGGTAACCCGTGAACGCCCCGACGATCACCAGCAGCAGGGTGCCGCCGAGGCCGAACAGGTCGAGCCCGCGGGCGGTGCGCAGGAACTGCGGCAGGAACGTGGTCAGCGCGTAGTAGCCGCCCTGCGCGCCCGTGCACAAGAGCGCGCAGACCGCGGTGGTGCGCAGCAGAGCGGGCCGGAAGATCCCGAGGAAGGACGGGCGGTCGGCCGCGCGGTCGGCGTGCCGGACGAACACCTCGGGTTCCGGCACGTGGCGGCGGATCCAGAACACGCCGAGCGCGGGCAGCACGCCCAGGGCGAACAGCGCGCGCCAGGCGGCCTCGGGCGGCAGCAGCGACTGCGTCAGCACGAACAGCCCGGCCGCGACGGCCCACCCGACGGCCCAGCCGCTCTGCACCGTGCCGACCGCACGGCCGCGGTAGGCCGCCCGGACGGTCTCACCCATGAGGATCGCGCCGACCGCCCACTCGCCGCCGAAGCCGAACCCCATGAGCCCGCGGAAGACCAGCAGCTGGGTGAAGTCCTGGGCGAACGCGCACAACAGCGTGAACACCGAGAACCACACCACCGTGACCTGCAGCATCAGCGCGCGGCCGAAGCGGTCGGCCAGCACGCCCGCCGCCCAGCCGCCGAGTGCGGAGCACAGCAGGGTGACGGTGCCGATCAGCCCGGCCTGCGCGTTGGACGCGAGCAGCCCGACGGAGATCAGCACCGGGATGAGCAGGCTGTAGATCTGCACGTCCATCGCGTCGGTCGCCCAGCCGCCGAAGCACGCCCAGAACGTCCGGCGCTCGCGCGGGGACATCGACCGGTACCAACGCCCGTTGGTGGTGGTCATGGTCTCGACGTACCAGCGCGGTGGGCCGATCGGCAACCGGGCGGTGGCGGTCGCGGTTAATGAACGTTAACATCCGGTCCCATGGCCGTCGCCACGTCCAGCGCATCGCCGCGAAGCGCCGCCACCCACCGCGAGCTGGTGGCCGACCTGAAGGCCCGGCTCGCCGCGGCGGCGCTCGGCGGCCCGGAGCGGGCCAGGGCGCGGCACGTGGAGCGGGGCAAGATGCTGCCGCGCGACCGCGTGAACGCGCTCGTGGACCCGTCGAGCCCGTTCCTCGAGCTCTCCCCGCTCGCGGCGAACGGCATGTACGACGACGAGGCGCCCGGCGCGGGCCTCATCACCGGCGTCGGCCGGGTGGCCGGGCGCGAGGTCGTGATCGTCGCCAACGACGCGACCGTCAAGGGCGGCACCTACTACCCGATGACGGTCAAGAAGCACCTGCGCGCGCAGGAGATCGCGCTGCACAACCGGCTGCCCTGCATCTACCTGGTCGACTCCGGCGGGGCCTACCTGCCCGAGCAGGACGACGTCTTCCCCGACCGGGAGCACTTCGGCCGGATCTTCTACAACCAGGCCCAGATGTCGGCCCGCGGCATCCCGCAGATCGCGGCGGTGCTCGGCTCGTGCACCGCGGGCGGGGCGTACGTGCCCGCGATGAGCGACGAGGCGGTGATCGTGCGCAACCAGGGCACGATCTTCCTCGGCGGCCCGCCGCTGGTGAAGGCGGCCACCGGGGAGGTCGTCACCGCCGAGGAGCTGGGCGGGGGCGAGCTGCACTCCCGCGTCTCCGGCGTCACCGACCACCTCGCCGAGGACGACGCGCACGCGCTGCGGATCGTGCGCGGCATCGTCGGCACGCTCGGCCCGCGGGCGCCGCGGCCGTGGGACGTGGCGCCGACCGAGGAGCCGCTCGCCGACCCCGAAGAGCTGTACGACGTCGTGCCCACCGACACCCGTACCCCCTACGACGTCCGCGAGGTGATCACCCGGATCGTCGACGGCTCGCGCCTGCAGGAGTTCAAGGCCGAGTTCGGCACCACGCTCGTCACCGGGTTCGCCCGCATCCACGGCCACCCGGTCGGGATCGTCGCGAACAACGGGATCCTGTTCTCCGAGTCCGCGCAGAAGGGCGCGCACTTCATCGAGCTGTGCGACCAGCGCGGCGTGCCGCTGGTGTTCCTGCAGAACATCTCCGGCTTCATGGTCGGCCGCGAGTACGAGGCGGGCGGCATCGCCAAGCACGGCGCGAAGATGGTCACGGCGGTGGCCACCACCCGCGTCCCGAAGTTCACCGTGATCATCGGCGGCTCGTTCGGTGCCGGGAACTACTCGATGTGCGGGCGGGCCTACTCGCCCCGGTTCCTGTTCATGTGGCCGAACGCGCGGATCTCCGTGATGGGCGGGGAGCAGGCGGCCACCGTGCTGGCGACGGTGGGGTCGGGCGTCGACCCCGACGCCGTGCGCGCCCAGTACGAGCACCAGGGCCACCCGTACTACTCGACGGCCCGGCTCTGGGACGACGGCGTGATCGACCCCAAGGACACCCGCACCGTGCTGGGCCTCGCCCTCAGCGCGGCCGCGAACGCCCCCCTGGAAGAGCCCCGTTTCGGGGTCTTCCGCATGTGAGCGACGAGGAGGTGTGCGTGTTCGAGACCGTGCTCGTCGCGAACCGCGGGGAGATCGCCGTGCGCGTGCTGCGCACGTTGCGGCGCATGGGCATCCGGTCCGTCGCCGTCTACTCCGACGCCGACGCCCACGCGCCGCACGTCGGCATGGCCGACGCCGCGGTGCGGATCGGGCCTGCGCCCGCCGCGCAGAGCTACCTGTCGATCCCGGCCGTGCTCGAGGCCGCCGCCGCGACCGGGGCGCAGGCCATCCACCCCGGCTACGGGTTCCTGTCGGAGAACACCGCGTTCGCCGCGGCCTGCGCGGACGCCGGGATCGTGTTCGTCGGCCCGCCCGCATCGGCGATCGAGGCCATGGGCGACAAGATCGCGGCCAAGGCCACGGTCGCGAAGGCGGGCGTGCCGGTCGTCCCCGGGTCCGACGGGGCGGGGCTCACCGACGACGAGCTCGCCGCCGTCGTCTCCGAGATCGGCTACCCCGTGCTGCTCAAGCCGAGCGCGGGTGGCGGCGGCAAGGGGATGCGCGAGGTGCACTCCCCGGCCGACCTGGCCGACGCGATCGTGTCGGCCCGACGAGAAGCGCGCGGGGCGTTCGGGGACGACACCCTGCTGGTCGAGCGGCTGATCGCGGCGCCGCGGCACATCGAGATCCAGGTGCTCGCCGACGCGCACGGCAACGTCGTGCACCTCGGCGAGCGCGAGTGCAGCCTGCAGCGGCGGCACCAGAAGATCGTCGAGGAGGCCCCGTCCGCGCTGCTCACCGACCGGCAGCGGGAGGCGATGGGCGCGGCGGCGGTGGAGGCGGCGCGCGCCGTCGGCTACACGGGCGCGGGCACGGTCGAGTTCATCGTCGGCTCCGACGACCCGGACCGCTTCTTCTTCATGGAGATGAACACCCGGCTCCAGGTCGAGCACCCGGTCACCGAGCTGGTCTACGACGTCGACCTGGTCGAGGCGCAGCTGCGCATCGCGGCGGGCGAGGAGCGGCCGTGGCCGGAGCGCATCCGCCCGTACGGGCACGCGGTCGAGGCGCGGATCTACGCCGAGGACCCCGCCGCCGGGTTCCTGCCGACCGGGGGCACGGTGCTGGCGCTGCGCGAGCCGGGCTCGGTTCGGGTGGACTCGGGCATCAGGGCGGGCAGCGTGGTCGGCAGCGACTACGACCCGATGCTCGCCAAGGTGATCGCCCACGGCGCCGACCGCGCCGAGGCGCTGCGCAGGCTCGACGCCGCGCTCGGCGACACGGTGCTGCTCGGGATCGACACCAACATCGGCTTCCTGCGCGCCCTGCTCGCCGACCCGGACGTGCGGGCGGGCCGCCTCGACACCGGGCTCGTCGGGCGCAGGCTCGCCGACTGGACGGCCGCCGACCTGCCGTCCGACGTGCTCGCCGCGGCCGCGGCGCACGCCCTGCTCGCGCTCGAGCCCGCGGGCCCGGTCGTGGACCCGTTCGACATCCCCGGCGGCTGGCGGGTCGGCGAGCCCGCCTGGACGACGTGGCGGATGTCCGTCGGCGGGCACGAGCCGGTGGCCGTGCGCATCCGGGGCCGGGCGTCGGCGGCCGAGGTGGCGGTCGGCGATGCCGACCCGGTGCCGTGCGCGGCGTGGCGGGAGGGCGCCGACCTCGTCGTGGCCCTGGACGGGCTCACCCGGCGCTACGCCTGCGCGCTCGACGGCGAGACCCTCTGGCTCGGCCGCGACGGGCGCGCCTGGGGCGTCCGCGAGCAGGCGCCGCTGGACGCCGCGGCGTCGGACGAGGCCGGGGGCGGCGGGCCGGTGCTCTCGCCCATGCCGGGCACCGTCACCGCGGTGGAGGTCGAGGACGGCCGGCGGGTCGAGGCCGGTGAGCGGCTGGTGGTCGTGGAGGCGATGAAGATGGAGCACGTGCTCACCGCCCCGGTCGCCGGGGTGGTCCGCGAGCTCCGGGCCCGGCCGGGCGACACCGTCGCCAAGGACGCCGTTCTGCTGGTCGTGGAACCCGAGGAGGAGTGATGGACCTCTCGCTGAGCGAGGAGCACGAGGCGCTGCGCGCCACGGTGGAGGACTTCGCCCGCAAGGAGGTCGCCCCCGTCATCGGGGAGCTCTACGAGCGCGGTGAGTTCCCGTACCAGCTGGTGGCGCGGATGGGTGAGATGGGGCTGTTCGGGCTGCCGATCTCCGAGGAGTACGGCGGCATGGGCGGGGACTACTTCGCGCTCTGCCTCGCCCTCGAGGAGCTCGCCCGCGTCGACTCGTCGGTCGCGATCACGCTCGAGGCCGGCGTCTCGCTCGGCGCGATGCCGCTGTACCGGTTCGGGACCGAGGAGCAGAAGCGGCGCTGGCTGCCCGCCCTCGCCGCAGGCGAGAAGCTCGGCGCCTTCGGCCTCACCGAGCCCGGCGGCGGCTCCGACGCGGGCGCGACCCGCACCACCGCGCGCCTCGACGGCGACGAGTGGGTGATCAACGGCTCGAAGGCGTTCATCACCAACTCGGGCACCGACATCACCTCGATCGTCACCGTCACCGCGGTCACCGGCACCGGCCCGGACGGCCGCAAGGAGATCTCCGCGATCATCGTGCCGGCCGGCACGCCCGGGTTCCGGGTCTCGCAGAAGTACTCGAAGGTCGGCTGGGCGGCCTCGGACACCCGCGAGCTGTACTTCGACGACTGCCGCGTCCCGGCCGAGAACCTGCTCGGTGAGCGCGGGCGCGGGTACGCCCAGTTCCTGTCGATCCTCGACGAGGGCCGGGTCGCGATCGCGGCGCTCTCGGTCGGGCTCGCGCAGGGCTGCGTGGACGAGTCGCTGCGCTACGCCCGAGAGCGCGAGGCGTTCGGCAACCCGATCGGCAGCTACCAGGCCATCCAGTTCAAGATCGCCGACATGGAGGCGCGGGCGCACACCGCCCGGCTGGCGTACTACGCGGCGGCCGCGAAGATGCTGCGCGGCGAGCCGTTCAAGAAGGAGGCCGCGATCGCCAAGCTCGTCGCCTCCAACGCGGCGATGGACAACGCCCGCGACGCCACCCAGATCTTCGGCGGGTACGGGTTCATGAACGAGTACCCGGTCGGCCGCTTCTACCGGGACGCGAAGATCCTCGAGATCGGCGAGGGGACGAGCGAGGTGCAGCGCATGCTGATCGCCCGCCAGCTCGGGCTGTAGTCCCGGCCGCACCGAGGCCCCGGCGGAGCCCACCGCGCGGCGACCGCCAGGATGGTGGGGTGAACGCCCTGTTCGCCCGGATCGTCGTGCTCACCAGCGGTGCCGCGATCCTGGTGGTGGAGACGCTGGCCACCCGGCTGGTGGCCCCGTACGTGGGGCTCACGCTCGAGTCGACCTCCGCCGTGATCGGGGTGGCGTTGGCGGGCATCGCCGCCGGGGCGTCGCTGGGCGGCCGGTGGGCCGACGTGCTCCCGCCGCGCCGGGTGGCGACGGGCGCGCTGGTCGTGGGTGGGCTGGGCGTGCTCGCCGTCCGGCCCATGGTCCGCGTGCTCGGGCCCGCGCTCGGGCCGGGCCCGCTGGCCGCGATCGTGCTGGTGGCGGCGTCGACGTTGGTGTCGGTCACCGCGCTCGCGATGGTCACGCCCGCGGTCACCCGGGCCCGCATCGAGCGGGTGCAGGGGTCGGGCGCGGTGATCGGCGGGCTGTCCGCGGCCGGGACGGTCGGCTCGCTCGCCGGCGTGTTCCTCACCGGGTTCGTGCTCGTGTCGCTGCTGCCGGTGGCGGCGATCCTGCTGGTCACCGCCGCGGCCTGCCTGGTGCTGGCCCTGCTCACGGCGGTGGCGCCGCGCCGGGGGGCGGTCGCGGGCACGGCGGCCGTCGCCGCGGTGCTGGCCGGGGCGCTGGTGGCGGTGCCGGGCCGCTGCGACGTCGACACCGTCTACTACTGCGCGAGCGTGCGCACCGACCCGGCCGACCCGGCCGTCCGCGTGCTCGTGCTCGACGACCTCGACCACTCCGCGGTGCACCTGGCCGACCCCGCGCACCTGCGGTTCGGCTACACCCGCCGCTTCGCCGACGCGATCGACACGGCGTTCGCGGCGGGCCACCCGCTCGACGCCGTGCACGTCGGCGGGGGCGGCTTCACCATGCCGCGGTGGCTCGCGGCCACCCGCCCCGGCTCGGCGTCCACCGTGCTCGAGGTGGACGCGGGCGTCGTCGAGCTCGGGCGCCGGGAGCTGGGGGTGGGCGACATCCCCGGCGTCGACGTGCGGATCGGCGACGCGCGCAGCCTGCTGGCCGAGATCCCGGACGCGTCGGCTGACCTCGTGGTCGGCGACGCGTTCGGCGCCCGCTCGGTGCCGTGGCACCTGGCCACCGCCGAGTTCGCCGCCGAGGTCCACCGCGTGCTGCGCCACGACGGCGTGTACGTGCTCAACGTGATCGACCACGACCCGATGCACCTGCTCGCTGCCGAGGTCGCGACGCTGGCCGACCGGTTCCCCCACGTCGCGGTGCTGGCCCGGCCCGAACAGCTCGGCCCCGGCGGGGGCGGCAACGCCGTCGTCGTCGCGTCGGACCGGCCGATCGACGTCGCCGCGCTGGAGGCCCGCGCCGCCGCGCGCGGGGAGCCGGGGTCGGTCCTGGACGCGGGCGCCGCCCTGCGGTTCGCGGGCGACGCACCGGTGCTCACCGACGACTGGGCGCCGGTCGACCAACTCATCAGCTGATCGCGGCGGTACGGTCCGCACGTGGCTGAATGGGACGACCTCGTGGCGTTCGTGCGGGTGCGCTACGAGATCATGCGGCAGACGGACGACGAGCTGTGGTTCCGGTTGCCGACGCAGGCCGACCGCACGCAGCTGGTGGTGGTGCGGCGGGTCACCGGCGAGGACGACCACCCGTGGGCGGAGATCACCTCACCGGTCGGGCGGGTCGCCGACCTCGACCTCCCCCGCATGCTCGAGCTCGCGGGCGAGAGCGTGGCGGGCGGCGCGGTGGCGGTGGACGGCCTCGTGCTGTTCCGCCACTCCATCCCGCTCGGTGACACCGCGATCGACGGCTTCGACCGCCCGTTCCGGCTGGTGGTGGACGTGGCCGATCGGCTGGAGCACACCCTCACCGGCGCCGACGAGCACTGACCCGGCAGCCGTTCGTCGGAAACCGCCTGCTGGGGCGGCCCCGCACGAGGCGCGGCGCCGCCGGCACGAGAGCTAACTGGCCCGCCTGCGCAACGTCCCGCCGGCGAGCAGGCCGGGCCGGTCGGTCACCGGCTGCAGCTCGGTCAGCGTCGGGTGCCCCGCGGCCAGGAGCGCGGTGTCGGTGTCCGGTTCGAGCTCGCCCACCAGCTCGGCCTCGTGGGAGTGCAGCAGGTCCCCGTCCTCGCCGCTGACGTGGTCGACGCGCACCCGGACCGAGCCCCAGTGGGCCAGCCGCGCCTCGCGCAGCTCGCGGAGCTCGTCCACGGGCAGGTCGGGCACGTTGAGCGAGAGCACCGTGCCGTCCGGGGCGGCGAGCAGCACGTCGAACACGTCGGGCAGCACCGCGAGCGCGGACTCCCAGTGCGGTTCCCTCGGCTCGACCAGCGGCGTGCCGAGGGAGACCGCGAGGGCCCGCCACCCGTGCAGCCCCGCGGCGAGCGCCGCGCCGATCGTGCCGGAGTGCAGCACCGAGTGCCCGAGGTTGGCGCCGATGTTGATGCCGGAGAGCACGACGTCCGGCTCCGGGTCGAGCCAGCCGCGCCCCGCCGAGTGGACGATGAACGCGGGGTGGCCCTCCACCGCGAACGCCGGGACGTCCGGCAGCTCGGGCAGCTCCCTGCGGTGCACGCGCACCCGCCCCCCGTCGCGCACCGCCAGCACCGATCCGCCGACCCCGCTCGCGTCGACGTGCGGGGCGGCGACGACGACGTCGAACCCGGCGTCGCGGGCCGCGGTCGCGAGGGCGACGAGCCCGGGGGATTCGATGCCGTCGTCGTTGGTGATCAGGGCGCGGAGACGTCGGGAGGAGGCCACGCGTCCACGTTAGGTGAGACGGGTGACCGCCGGTCGGCTTCGCGATGACGCTCACGCGCCCCGTCCGTGGCGACGATCACGAAGCGGTCTGCTGCCGGTCGCTCGCTGTGGCAGGGTGGGCCCGCAGGGTTGCGGACGATCGGAGCGGAGCATGCGCGTCTTCAACGGTGTCGACGAGCTGCGAGCGGCGGTGGGCACACAGCTCGGGGTGAGCGACTGGCACACGGTCGACCAGTCCCAGATCGACACCTTCGCCGACGCCACCCTCGACCACCAGTGGATCCACGTCGACGCGGACAAGGCGAAGGAAGGCCCGTTCGGCACCACGATCGCCCACGGGTTCCTCACGCTGTCGCTGCTGCCGCACCTCGTGAAGCAGGTCTACCGCATCGAGGGCACGAAGATGGGCGTCAACTACGGGCTCAACCGGGTGCGGTTCACCTCGCCCGTTCCCGTCGGCAGCAAGGTACGGGCGAACGTCGAGCTCGCCGACGTCGCAGACGTCTCGGGCGGGGTGCAGTTGACCACGAAGGTGACGGTCGAGATCGAGGGATCGGAGCGTCCCGCGCTCGTCGCCGAGTGGCTCACCCGGCAGTACGTGTGAGGAGGCCTTTTCGATGCGTGACGCGGTGATCTGCGAGCCGCTGCGGACCCCGGTGGGTGGGTTCGGCGGCTCGCTGAAGGACGTGCCGGCCCACGAGCTCGCGGCCACGGTGATCCGCGCGCTCGTGGAGCGCACGAACCTGCCGCCGGACTCCGTGGACGACGTGGTGCTCGGGCACTGCTACCCGACCATGGACGCCCCCGCGATCGGCCGGGTGGCCGCCCTCGACGCCGGCCTGCCCGTGACGGTTCCCGGCCTGCAGATCGACCGCCGCTGCGGCTCGGGCCTGCAGGCGGTGCTGTACGCCGCGATGCAGGTGCGCTCGGGCGCGGCCGACCTGGTGCTCGCGGGCGGCGCCGAGTCGATGTCGAACGCGCCGTTCTACACGACGGGCATGCGCTGGGGCGCCAAGGGCGGGCCCGGCGTCATGCTCCACGACTCGCTCGCCCGCGGCCGCGTCACGGCGGGCGGCTGCAACTACCCGGTGCCGGGCGGGATGCTGGAGACCGCCGAGAACCTGCGCCGGGAGTACCGGATCCCGCGGGAGGAGCAGGACGAGTTCGCCGTCCGCTCGCACCGGCGCGCCGCCGCCGCGCGCGACGAGGGCCGCTTCGCCGACGAGATCGTCCCGGTCACGGTGAAGGGCCGGAAGGGCGACACGGTCGTCGACTCCGACGAGCACATCCGCCCCGACTCCACCGTGGAGACGCTCGCCAAGCTGCGGCCGGTCCTCGGGCGGGACGACCCGGAGGCCACGGTCACGGCGGGCAACGCGAGCGGCCAGAACGACGGCGCGGCCATCTGCGTGGTCACCCACCCGGACAAGGCCGCCGAGCTGGGGCTGCGGCCGCTGGTCCGCCTGGTGTCGTGGGGCCTCGGCGGCGTACCGCCCGCCACCATGGGCATCGGCCCGGTGCCCGCCGTGGCGAAGGCGCTGGACGACGCGGGGCTCACGCTCGCCGACATGGACCTGATCGAGCTGAACGAGGCGTTCGCGGCGCAGGTACTGGCGTGCACGCGCGAGTGGAAGTTCGTGGCCGAGGACTTCGAGCGGCTCAACGTGAACGGCTCGGGCATCTCGCTGGGCCACCCGGTCGGCGCCACGGGCGGGCGGATCCTCGCCACGCTCACGCGGGAGATGCACCGCCGCGACGCCCGTTACGGCCTCGAGACGATGTGCATCGGCGGCGGCCAGGGCCTCGCCGCGGTCTTCGAACGGGTGACCGCCTGATCGTGACGTGATCCACCTCCCGCGCCGGGTCCGACAGCACCTCCCGGAGGGGAGGTCGAGGGGATGACCGGCGCGGAACCGCGACGCCCGCGCGGGCGCGACCGTGCCCTGCTGCGTGCGGTGGCCGCGGGGCGGTGCCGGATCGGGAGCGGGCCCGAGCCCGTCCTCCTTCTCGACGGCATCGCCTGCGCCGACTCGACGGCGCGGCACCGGTCGGTGTCCGCCGGGTTGATCGCCCCGCCGGGCCGGGCCTCGCCCGGGCCCGGCGATCCGCACGCCGCTGGGGCGGCGAGTCCCCTCGGGCCGAGCGTCACATCCGGGGCGTGTTGCCCGGATGCGAGCGGCGGTGGATGCTCGCGCGGTGCCGTCCGACGACGATCTCGCGCTGGCCGACCAGGTGAGCGGCCAGCTCATCCGGCTCGTCCGCCTGATGGACCGCAAGCAGGCCCAGTACCAGGCCGAGCACCCGGACGCCGTGGAGCGGGCCACCTACTACCTGCTCGTCCACCTGGTGAAGGGCGGTCCGCAGCGCGCCGGGGCGCTCGCCGAGGCGGTGCACTCGGACCCGTCGACGATCAGCCGCCAGGTCGGGCACCTGGTGCGGCTCGGCCTCGTCGAGCGGATGGCCGACCCGGAGGACGGGCGGGCCACGCTGCTCACGGCCACCGAGGAGGGGCGGCGCGTGTTCGAGGAGAACCGACGGATGCGCATCGAGCGGTTCGCCGAGATGCTCTCGGACTGGTCGGTGGCGGACCGGCGCAAGTTCGCCGAGCTCCTCGGCCGGTTCGTGTCGGCGTTCGAGTCCGCGCAGCGCCCGGACGGCTGACGGTCATGTGAGGGTCATCACCCCAACCGGGGGGTCGGTTGGGGGGTCGACCAGGAAGGAATTCGAAGGTCCCGGGGGGAACGGTGGTGGGATCGGCGCAGTTCGGGCCGTACCTGCTCGATGCGGTGCTGGCGCGCGGCGGCTCGGCGACGGTGTACCGCGCGCGGGACACCAGCCACGACGAGCGGGTCGTGGCGGTCAAGGTCTTCGACCGGCGGCTGTCGGCCGACCCGGGCTTCCGGGAGCGGTTCCGCCGGGACGCGGGCCTGCTGAGCGCGCTGCGCGAGCCGCACGTCGTGCCCATCCACCGCTACGGCGAGATCGACGGCCACCTCTACCTCGACATGCGGCTGGTCCGCGGGCCGAGCCTCGCCGACGTCCTGCGCCGCGGGCGGCTGGCGCCGCAGCGGGCGGAGGCGATCGCGGGACAGATCGGTGCGGCCGTCGACGCGCTGCGCCGCGGCGGCCTCGGCGACCGGCGGATCGAGCGCAGCGACGTGCTGCTCGCCGGTGGGCCAGGGCGCGGGGAGTTCGTGCAGCTCGTCGGGCTCGGGCTGGGCAGGCCGCCGGTGCAGGCCGCCGTCTCGCCCACCGCGCTCGTGTCGCGTCCCGCCCGCCACCGGCGGCTCGTGGCGTCGACGGCGGCCGTGCTGGTGGTCGCGGCGTTGGTGGCGTGGGCGGTGTTCCCGCGTGATCGGGAGCGGGTGGGGGAACCGTCCGCGGCGACCGGGCTGGTGGCGACCATCGGCGTGCCGGACGCGGGCCTCCTCGACGCCGCGGTCGTCTCGGTCGGGGGGCGGCGGCTGCTCGCGGGTGTCACCGCCGACGGTGCGCTCCGCACCTGGGACCTGTCCACCGGGGCGGAGGCCGGACCGGCCACGCCGGGCGACGCGGTCGCCGTCGCCACGGCGGTGGTCGACGGGAGGGCGGTTGCGGTCGTGCGCAGGCGCGACAACACCGTGGTCGCCCGGGACCTCGAGACGGGCACGCCGCTCGGCCCCCCGATGGGCACCCCGCGGGAGTATTCGTTCGGCCGGTTGGTGGTCGTCGAGGTCGACGGTGAGCCGGTCGTCGTCGCGCTCGAGCCCACCGGGAGGCAGCTGCCGGGGCCGTTCGACATGACGGAGGAGCAGGTCGGGGTGTCGTCGTTCGCGCTGCGCGCCGGTGCCCCGGCGGGCCCGGTGCTCGCGGCGGACGGCGCCTCGATCGACGCGTTCTCGGTCACCGAGATCGACGGGCGGCCGGTCGTCGTCTCGAGCACCGCCGGGGGCGGCGGTGTGCAGGCGCGGGACCTGCGCACCGGTGCCCCGGTCGGTGCGCCGACCGCGCCGCAACCGGTGGCGTTCCGAGCGCTCACCACCGCGGTGCGCGACGGCGTGCCGGTCGCGGTGACCGGTGGCGACGACAACACCGTCCGGATCTGGGACCTGCGGACGGGCGAGCAGGTCGGCGCGCCGCTCGCGGGCCACGTCGAGTCGGTGACCGCGGTGGTCGCGGTCCAGCAGGACGGTCGCACGGTGCTCATCACCGCCGGGGGGAGCGACCTCAGCCCGACCCCGCAGGTGCGGTTCTGGGAACTCGCGACGGGGACCCCGCTGGGGCCGCCGATGACCGACCACCCCCTGAGCCGCGGGTTCCGGGCGCTGTCACCGGACGGATCGCTCCTGCTCACCACCGCGCCCGGCGAACCGGTCGCCGTCTGGGACGCGAAGCAGCTGGTGGCGGAGGTGGCGTCGTGATCGGCGCGATGTTCGGCCCGTACCGGATCGAGTCGCTCGTCGGACGCGGCGGGATGGGCGAGGTCTACCGGGCCGTCGACACCGAGCAGGGTGGCCGGCGGGTGGCCCTCAAGGTCCTCCCCCCGCCCCTGTCCGACGACCCGCAGTTCGTCGCCCGTTTCCGGCGGGAGGCGGAGATCGCCGCCCGGCTCGCCGACCCGCACGTCGTGCCGATCCACCGCTACGGCGAGGTCGATGGGCGGCTGTTCATCGACATGCAGCTCGTCGACGGCCGGGCGCTCTCCGAGGTGCTCGCCCAGGAGGGGCCGCTGGACCCCGCGCGGGCGCTCGCGATCCTCGAGCAGGTGGCCGGCGCGATCGACGCCGCTCACGCCGAAGGGCTGGTGCACCGCGACGTCACGCCGGCCAACATCCTGCTGACGCAGCCGGGGGGTGGACGGGCCGAGTTCGCCTACCTGCTCGACTTCGGCATCGCCCGCCCCGCGGAGCCGGGCAGCCGCACGGCGCTCACCCGGTCCGGTGCGGTGATCGGCACGTTGGCCTACATGGCGCCGGAGCGCTTCCTCGCCCAGCCGGCCGGGCCCGCGGTGGACGTCTACTCGCTCGCCTGCGTGCTGCACGAGGTGCTCACCGGCGCCAGCCCGTACCCCGGCTCCGGGTACGCGGCACAGGTGGCCGGGCACCTGTACCAGCCGCCGCCCCGGCCGAGCGCGGTGCGCGCCGGCCTGCCCGAAGCGTTCGACGCCGTCATCGCCCGGGGCATGGCCAAGGACCCCGCGCAGCGGTACCGAACGGCCGCCGAGCTCGTGGCCGCGGCCCGCGAGGTGCTGTCCGGGGTCGAGGTGGCGCCGGCCGGCCCGCGCGAAGCGCCCCCCGTGGCGGCAGCCGCACCGGCCGCCTGGGCGCCCCCCGGCACCCCGCCGCCGCGGCCGCAGGCCGTACCACCACCACCGGCCGCTGCGCGTCGTCCTGGTCGCTCGTGGCTGCCGACGGTGATGGCCGCCGTGCTCCCGACCGTGGTGCTGGTCACCGTCCTGGCCCTCGCGGGGGTGCTCACCGTGCCCGGGGCCCCGGGCCCGGCGACGGCCCCGGGGGAGGCCGCGCCGGGCGACGCGCTGCCGTCCGGCGGGCCGATCACCGAACGCGTGATCGTGGGGGCGGCCCCCGATTTCCTCGTGCCGCCGGTCATCGCCGAGCTCGACGGCGTTCCCGTGCTCGTCAGCAGCCGCTTGGACGAAACAGCGGTCTACGACCTGGCCACCGGCGAGGTGATCGGCGTACCGATCGCCAATGACTTCTCGCGGTTCACGTTGGCGGCGACCGCGGCCCGGATCGACGGGCGCAGCGTGCTGATCACCGGGAGCAGCGACCACGTGATCCGGATGTGGGACCTCGCGTCCGGCGAGCCGCTCCCCACCACCCTGACCGGCCACACGGGCGGGATCACCGCGCTCGCCGTCGTCGCGGTCGACGGGCGGGAGGTGCTGCTCTCGAGCGGGGAGGACGCGACGGTCCGCCGTTGGGACCTGGCGGCCGCCACCCCGATCGGCGAGCCGCTCGCGGCGGACGTGGGCCCCGTCGACGCCATGGCCGTGGTCGGCGGGGACCGGCCCGTCGTGCTCGCCCGAGGACAGGAGGGCGCGATCTCCTCCTTCGACGTGGCGACCGGGGCGCCGGCGGGTCCGCGGGTGTCCGGGAGGCCCGCGCTGCATGAGACCGTCGCGACCGTCGAGTTGCCCGGTGGGCCCGCGGTCCTGACCACGGACCACTCCGGCGAGTTGGCCGTCGTCGACGTGCGGACGGGTGCCCGGCGCGGTCACGGGATCCCGGAGGTGCTGTTCCTCGACCGCTACGCCGCGGCCGTGGTCGACGGGCGCCCGGTCTTGCTGAAGGAGGTGCTCCGGCAGAACAGCATCGAGGTCCTGGAGCTGAGCACCGGGAGACCGGCCACCGAGCCCCTGCTCGGACACGAGGACCGCGTCGAGTGCATGGTTCCCCTGACGGTCGGCGACCGGACCTTCCTCCTCTCGGCCGGCTTCGACCACACGATCCGGATCTGGGACCTGACCGCCAGGACGGGGAGGTGATCGATGACGGTCACGGAGGTGCGTTTCGGCCCCTACGTGCTCGGCGAGCTGCTGGGCCGCGGCGGCATGGGCGAGGTCCACCGGGCGACCGACACGAGCCAGGACGACCGCCTGGTGGCGCTCAAGCGCCTCGCCCCCCACCTGTCGGAGGACGCAGGCTACCGGGAGCGGTTTCGCCGGGAGTGCGAGGCCGCTGCGCGGCTCACCGATCCGCACGTCGTGCCGATCCACCGCTACGGGGAGATCGACGGGCGGCTGTTCCTCGACATGCAGCTGGTGGACGGGCACGACCTCGCCGCCGAGCTCGCCCGTACCGGTCCGATGGCCCCGGCGCGGGCCGTCGGGATCGTCGCCCAGGTGGCCGCGGCGCTCGACGCGGCGCACGCCGCCGGACTGGTGCACCGCGACGTCAAGCCGTCGAACGTGCTGCTGACCGCTCCGGCGCCGGGGCGCCCCGACTTCGCGCAGCTCACCGACTTCGGCCTCGCGGCGGGGCCGGACGCGTCCGCCGGCGCGGACGGCACGGTCGAGTACCTCGCCCCGGAACGGCTGGCCGGGTACCCGGCGGACGGGAGGGCCGATGTCTACGCGCTGGCCTGCGTGCTGTACGAGCTGCTCACCGGGCTGCGCGCGTTCCCGGGGTCCGACTTCGCCGCGCAGGTGTACGGGCACCTGCACCTCCCGCCTCCGCGCCCGACGGCGACGTCCGGTGCGATCCCGCCGGGGCTCGACGCGGTCGTGGCCCGGGGGATGGCCAAGGACCCGGCCCAGCGCTACCAGCGGGCCGGCGCGCTCGCCGACGACGCGGTCGCCGCGCTCGGCCCGGGATCCGCCACCGGCGCGGCGCGGCGCGGGGCGTCGCGGCGCGGGGTGCTGCTGGGAGCGGCCGCGGGCGCGGTGGTGCTCGCGGGCGGGGGCGCCCTTGCCGTGGCGCTGTCCCGGCGGCCGGACGAGCAGCCGCCACCACCCGGCCCGACACCGCTCGCGTCGGGTCCGCCACCGGAACCGGTGATCGAGGAGCGTGCGCTCGCGGTGCGCAGCACCAGCCCGTTCCCGTTCAACGCCGCCCGGGTGGGCGGCCGTCCGGCCCTCCTCGTCGAGGACGTCGGCCACCGGGTGCGGTTGTACGACCCGATCGCCGAGCGCGACCTCGGGTTCCTGCCGGACGGCACCGTCGACGGGGTCATGTGGGCGGCCGTGGTGACCGTCGACGGCCGCGATGCGGTGGCCGCGCTTCAATCCAGCACGATCCGCTTGATCGACGTTTCGAGCGCCGCGGTCACCGAGGTCGGCACGCACGAGAGCTCGGCCGATTTCACCGCGGCCGCGTCGTTCGCGGCCACCGCAGGCCTTGGGATCGTGCGCCGGTGGGACCTGAGCAGCCGCACCGCGCTGGGGGAACACCCGCTCCCCGGTCATCTCCCCACGCTGAGCACGCTCGATCTCGACGGGCGGTTGTGCCTCGCCATCCAGGTGGCGAACCGCACGCAGATCATGGACGCCATGACCGGCGAGCCCGTGCTGGACACCACGCACGGGCTGTCCGCTCCAGCCCACCTCACGATCTTCGCCGGGGCCCCCGTGGCCGTCTCCCTCAACTGGCAGCTGGCGGTCACCGACCTGCGGACGGGCGAGGTCGTGCGCCGCCACGACACCGGGGGGCGACCCGTCCGGACGAGCGCGCTCGGCGTGTTGGACGGCCGCCCGATCCTCGCTGCGGAAGGGCCCGACCGGAAATCGATCGTCCTGGTGGACGTCGACACGGGCCAGCAGCTCGGTTCCCCGATGACCGGCCACGAGGCGGCGGTGACCGCGTTGGACTTCATCTACCTCGACGGCCGCCCGATCCTGGTGTCCGGCGCCCGCGACAACGCGATCCGGGTGTGGGACGTCGCGGTGCGGGCCGCGAGCTAGTGCGCCTCGGCCGCCTTGGCGCGCTGCCAGGAGGCCTTGATCTCCCGCTCGGCCTCGGCGCGGCCGACCCAGGTGGCGCCCTCCACGCTCTTGCCCGGCTCGAGCGCCTTGTAGATCTCGAAGAAGTGCTGGATCTCCAGGCGGTCGAACTCCGGCAGGTGGTGGATGTCGCGCAGGTGCTCCTGGCGCGGGTCGTCGCTGGGCACGCAGAGGACCTTGTCGTCGCCGCCCTTCTCGTCCTTCATCCGGAACATGCCGATCGCGCGCGACCGGATGAGGCAGCCCGGGAAGGTCGGCTCCTGCACGAGGACGAGCGCGTCGAGCGGGTCGCCGTCCTCGCCGAGGGTGTCCTCGATGAACCCGTAGTCGGCCGGGTACTGGGTGGCGGTGAACAGGGTCCGGTCCAGCCGGATGCGCCCCGTGCGGTGGTCCACCTCGTACTTGTTGCGGCCACCTTTGGGGATCTCGATGGTGACGTCGAAGTCCACTGGCGCTCTCCTGCTGGTCCGGTGCGGATGGGTGGCCGGTACCGGTCGGGCGACCGGCCCCGGCGCCTGCGTCTAGTGTGAGGGACCGCGTCGGCGGCGCCGACGTCCGGGGCGCTGCTCTTGCGCCCTGTGGGATGTCGAGGGAGGGCGCCCGTGGGGATCGGGCGACGAATCGGTGACTCACTGCGATTGCCCGGTCGCGGAGCGCGGCGGATCGTCGTCGTGCTGGTCGTGCTCGCCGTGGCCGGGGGTGCCGGAGGGGCGGTCGCGCTCGCCGGCCCGGGCCTCGTGGAGCGGTGGGGGCTGGTGGCGCCCGCGCCGGCTCCGTTGCCGCCCGTGCCCGCCCCCGCGCTGCGGCCGCTCCCGCCGGACGCTCCGATCCCCACGCCCGAGGGGCTGGCGGCGGTGCTCGACGAGCCCGCCGTCGACATGCCCGGCAAGTTCGCGGGCGTGGTGCTCGACGCGGCCACCGGGCGCGAGCTGTGGGGCCACACCCCGGAGCGCCCGCTCGTGCCCGCGTCGACCGCGAAGCTGATCACGGCCGCCGCGGCGCTGCTCGCGCTCAACCCGACCGACCGGCTGATCACCCGCGTCGTCACCGGCCCGGACCCGAGCACGGTCGTGCTGGTCGGCGGCGGGGACCCCACGCTCACCGCCCTGCCCGACCCCGAGGACAGCCTCTACCCGGGCGCGCCGAGCGTGCAGCAGCTCGCCGACGCCGTGCGCGAGAAGGCCCCCGGGCCGATCCGCAAGGTGCTCGTCGACACCAGCCGCTACACCGACGACGACGGCGGCCTCGCCCCCGGGTGGGACCGCGCCGACATCGCGGGCGGGTTCATCACCCCGATCGAGCCGGTGATGCTCGACGGCGGCCGGATCGACCCGGAGCTGCAGGACGGCCCGCGCGTCTCCGACCCCGCGCTCACCGCGGCCCGCGCGTTCGCCGACGCGCTCGGCGTCGACGACGTGGAGAAGGGCACGGCCCCGCCGGGCGCCACGAGCATCGCGGCGGTGGGTTCGGCGCCGATCAGCGAGCTCGCCGAGCACGCGCTGCGCACCTCCGACAACGTGCTCGCCGAGGTGCTCGCGCGGGAGGTGGCGATCGCGCGGGAGGCCGAGCCGTCCTTCGCGGGCGCGGCCGAGTCCGTCCTCGCGACGCTGCGGCAGGCGGGGATCGACACGACCGGCGCCGAGCTGGTCGACGGCAGCGGCCTGTCCACGCGGAACCGGGTGCCGCCGCGGCTGCTGGGCGAGGTCCTCGCCGCCGCCGCGGCGCCCGCGAAGGGCCCGCTCGACGCGCAGTTCCTGCGCCCGGTCCTGTCCGGGCTCCCGGTGGCGGGCGGCGTCGGCACCCTCGACGACCGGTACGCGCTCGACGGCGAGGCCGCCGCCGGACGCGGCGTCGTGCGCGCGAAGACCGGCTCGCTGTCCGGTGTGAGCAGCCTCGCCGGCGTCGTGACCGACTCCGACGGGCGGCTGCTGGTGTTCGCCCTGATGTCGAACGGCGCGAGCCCGGCCGTCGTCCGCCCGCTGCACGACGCCATGGCCGCCGACCTGAGCCGCTGCGGCTGCCGCTCGGCGTGACGCGGTCGCCCCGCCGGCCGCCCCGGGCACGTAGCGTGGACGTGTGCCGCACGTGACCCACCCAGCCCAGTCCGCCACCAGCCCTGCGGGCCAGAGCGGGCTCCCCGTCGACTGGGAGCTCGCCAGCCGCACGGCGGGTCGGCTCATGCAGCCCGGGCCCGACGCGACCCCGGCCGAGGCCACCGAGCTGGTGCAGCGGTTGCGCGCCGACGCCGCGGTCGCCGAACGGCACGTCCGGGAGACCACCGGACTCGGGCACGGCCTGCCGCTGCTGCCCGCGGACGTGGTGGACCGCAAGGCGTGGGCTGCGGCGGCCGTGCAGAGCATGGCCGCGCTCACGGCGGGCGCCCGGCTGCCCGAGGTGTCGCGGGTGGCCCGCACCGTCACCGCGCGCACCGCGGGTCTGCAGGTCGGCAGCGTGGTCGCGTACCTGGGTGGGCGCGTGCTCGGCCAGTACGACCCGTTCGGCGGGCCGGACGGCGGCGGACGGCTGCTGATCGTGGCGCCCAACGTGCACGCGGCGCAGAAGGCGCTCGACGTGCCGAGCGCGGACTTCGGGCTGTGGGTCTGCCTGCACGAGGCGACGCACCGGCTCCAGTTCACCGCCGTCCCGTGGCTGCGGTCCTACTTCGCCGAGGAGGTCGGCCGGTTCCTGTCGATCGCGCAGACCGACCGCGGCGCCGTCTTCGAACGCCTGCCCGAGGTGGTGCGGTCGCTGCGCGAGACCGGCGGCGACTCGCTGGCGATCGTCGAGCTGCTGCAGGGCCCCGAGCAGCGGGCGGTGCTCGACCGGCTGCTCGCGCTCACGACCCTGCTGGAGGGCCACGCCGACCACGTGATGGACGCCGTCGGTCCGGAGGTGGTGCCGTCGGTGGCCACGATCCGCAACCGGTTCACGGTGCGCCGCCGCGGCGGCGGTCTGATCGACCGCCTGCTGCGCGCCCTGCTGGGCGTGGAGGCGAAGGTCCGCCAGTACGCGGTGGGCTCGGCGTTCACCAGGCACGTGGTGCTCGCCGCGGGCATGGAGGGCTTCAACCGGGTGTGGGAGAGCCCCGAGACGCTGCCGACCCGCGAGGAGCTCGCCCACCCCGGCCGCTGGCTGGAGCGGGTCCACGGGATCTGACCGGCAGCGGTCGTCGCTGGAGGGACATCGTGGCTCCGACGCGCGGGGGTTCGGCGGACGGGCGCGACGCGGCCTGCCTCGAGGTCCGGCGGGCCGTGCGGCGCGGGCTCGCCGCCCTGCCGGCCCCCCACCGGGACGCCCCCGTGCTCGTCGCCTGCTCCGGCGGCGCCGACTCCCTCGCCCTCGCCGCCGCGGCCGTCGCGGTGCGGGGCCGGGGCGCGGTGCGCGGTGCCGTCGTCGACCACGGCCTGCAGGAAGGCTCCGCCGAACGCGCCGCCGCCACCGCCGATCTGCTGGAGCGGATGGGGATCCCGGCGGCCGTGCACCGGGTCGAAGTCACCGGCCCGGGCGGGGTCGAGGCCGCGGCCCGCCGCGCCCGCTACGCCGCGCTGCGCGCCGCCCGACCGCACCCGGACTCCCCGGTCCTGCTCGGCCACACCCTCGACGACCAGGCCGAGACCGTGCTGCTCGGGCTGGGGCGGGGCTCCGGGGCGCGGTCGCTGGCCGGGATGCGGCCGTGGGACCCGCCGTGGTGCAGGCCGCTGCTCGGCGTGCGCCGGGCCGTGACCCGCGCCGCCTGCGCGGCGGCCGGCCTCCCGGTGTGGGACGACCCGCACAACGCCGACCCCCGGTTCACCCGCGTCCGGCTGCGGCACGAGGTGCTCCCGCTGCTGGAGGAGGTGCTCTCGGGCGGCGTCGCGGAGGCGCTCGCCCGCACGGCGCGCCAGCTGCGCGAGGACGCCGACGCCCTCGACGCCGTGGCCGCCGACCTCCTCGCCGGGGCGCGCGACCCGGAGGGGGGCCTGCTCCTCGGCCCGCTCGGCGGGGTGCCCGCCGCGCTGCGCCGCCGGGTGCTGCGGGCGTGGCTCGCCGCCGCCGACGTGACGGCTCTCACCGACGCCCACCTCAGGGCTGCCGACGTCCTCGCAGGTCGGGGGCCGGACCGCGGGGGCGTCGCCCTACCGGGCGGGTTGGAGCTGGTGCGGGCGCATGGCAGGCTCTCCCTGCGCCCGGTCCGTTGGCCGTCCGGCGTCTGAACCCGATCCATGCAGGAGGCCGCCGGCTGTGTACGACGGTGAGATCGCATCGACGCTGATCACCGAGGAGGCGATCCGGGAACGGACCAAGGAGCTCGCGGAGCAGATCGCGGCCGACCGGGCCGGTGCCGACTCGGACCTGCTGCTCGTCGGCGTCCTCAAGGGTGCGGTGATGTTCATGAGCGACCTGGCCCGAGCGCTGCCGGTGCCGGTCCAGCTCGAGTTCATGGCGGTGAGCTCCTACGGCTCGTCCACGTCGTCCTCGGGCGTCGTGCGCATCCTCAAGGACCTCGACCGCGACATCGCGGGCCGCGACGTGCTCATCGTCGAGGACATCATCGACTCCGGGCTGACGCTGTCGTGGCTTCGCGGCAACCTGGAGTCGCGCCACCCGGCCTCGCTCGCGGTGTGCACGCTGCTGCGCAAGCCGGACGCGGTGAAGGTCGACGTCCCGGTGAAGTACGTCGGCTTCGACATCCCCAACGAGTTCGTCGTCGGGTACGGCCTCGACTACGCCGAGCGCTACCGCGACCTGCCCTACATCGCCACGCTCGACCCGTCGGTGTACGCCTGAGGCGCGCTCAGCCCAGCAGGGGCAGCGGCGGCACCGGGAGGCCCTCGGCCGGACCCGCGCTGAACGGCTCGGTGCCCTCCGCGAGCCGGACGTCGCCCACGTCGCCGTGCGCGCGGGCGTACTCGAGCGCGTGGGCGAGGTCGATCACGCCGTTGCTGGCGGGCAGCGGCACCAGGTTCAACGTCGACAGCACCCCGAACGCGGCGCCCGAGCTGTCGACGAAGGCGCTGCCCGAGTCACCCGGGATGCCCGGCGTGAGCGTGTAGACGTCGTGGTTGCGCCCGTCGCCCGCGTCGCCCACGGCGATGCCGACCTTCGGGCCGAGCGCGCTCAGCCCGAGCCGCAGCGGCGAGTTGCCGATGCTGTAGACGAGCTCGCCGACCTCGACGCCGTCGGTGTCGAGGCCCGTCGGGCCACCGAACACGGGGAGCGTCGGATTGACGTCCGCCACATCCTCAGGGGCGATCTCGACGAGCGCGAAGTCGTTGAACGCGCACTCGTCCGGGTCGGTCTCCCCGCCCTCCTGCATCGCGATCCACGAGCTGTAGGCGAGGTGGCCGGTGCGGTCGGTGCCGTCGGCGGCCCTGATGGTCACCGGGGTGCCGATGCCGACGGTGCCGGAGTCGCACCCGTCGGTCTCGGTGGCGTCGCCGGTGCCCGCGCAGTGCGCGGCCTGGCCGAGGAAGGTGCGGTCGCCGCTGGTGAAGACGAAGTTGCTGGTGCAGGAGCCGCCGCCCTCGGTGTCGGTGACGACCCCGGGCCGGATCGCCGCGGCCTCCGCCGACGCCCACTCGCCGCGCGCAGGCGCCGCCGTCGCCGCGGGGGCGAGCAGCGCCCCGAGCGCGATCCCACCGAGTGCGACCGCCGCCGCGACGCCACGGGCCCTCACCGTCATGCCGTCTACCCCCAACCGCCTGCCCGCCGTCGGGCACCGTCGTGATCACCGTCCGCCACTGGACCCAACGACGGTGTGCGCACGGGGATATGGCCTCCGGGAACACCCGTTCCGGACCGTTCGTTGAGAGTGCATGTACCCGTCAGGGCTACGCCGCTGGACATCGACGGCGCAGCCGCGCTCCCGGCCCGCTATCCTGGCGGACTCAGGGCCGGTCAGTCCGCTGCGCCGGGTCTCTCCGCCGGAGAATCTTCGCCAGGAAGGGTGAAGGCCGCCACGGCCGAAGCTGAATGGACCGCAAGCGCCTGCTCCGCAACCCGCTGATCTGGATCCTCGCCGCGATCCTGGTCTACTTCACGTTCAGCGTGCTGTTCGACGACACGCGCGGCTACACGCGGGTCGACACGTCCGTGGCGCTGGCGCAGATCTCCGAGGGGCACGTCACCGACGCCCTGATCGAGGACCGCGAGCAGCGGCTGCGGCTCACGCTCGACCGGCCGATCGACGGCAGCACCCAGATCATCACCCAGTACCCGGCGCAGACCGCGGGCACGATCGTCGAGGCGCTGGAGAACGCGAGCAACAACCCGTCGTTCAACACGACCGTGCGTCAGGACTCGTTCCTGACCACGATGCTGATCTACCTGATCCCGCTCGGCCTGGTGCTGCTCATCCTGTTCTGGATGATGAACAACGCCCAGGGCGGCGGGAACCGGGTGATGTCCTTCGGCAAGTCGAAGGCCAAGCAGCTCAACAAGGACATGCCGAAGACCACCTTCGGCGATGTCGCGGGCGCCGACGAGGCGGTCGAGGAGCTGCACGAGATCAAGGACTTCCTGCAGAACCCGGCGCGCTACCAGGCCCTCGGCGCGAAGATCCCGAAGGGCGTGCTGCTCTACGGCCCGCCCGGCACCGGCAAGACGCTGCTGGCCCGCGCGGTCGCGGGCGAGGCGGGCGTGCCGTTCTACACGATCTCCGGCTCCGACTTCGTCGAGATGTTCGTCGGCGTCGGCGCCTCCCGGGTGCGCGACCTGTTCGAGCAGGCCAAGCAGAACTCGCCCTGCATCATCTTCGTCGACGAGATCGACGCGGTCGGCCGCCAGCGCGGTGCGGGTCTCGGCGGCGGCCACGACGAGCGCGAGCAGACGCTGAACCAGCTGCTCGTCGAGATGGACGGGTTCGACGCCCGCGGCGGCATCATCCTGATCGCGGCCACCAACCGGCCCGACATCCTCGACCCGGCGCTGCTGCGCCCCGGCCGGTTCGACCGGCAGATCCCGGTGAGCGCTCCCGACCTGGCGGGCCGCCGCGCGATCCTGCACGTGCACGCGAAGGGCAAGCCGTTCGCCCCCGACGTCGACTTCGAGGCGCTCGCCAAGCGCACCGTCGGCATGTCCGGCGCCGACCTGGCCAACGTCATCAACGAGGCCGCGCTGCTCACCGCGCGCGAGAACGGCACGCTGATCACCGCGGCCGCGCTGGAGGAGTCGGTCGACCGGGTGGTCGGCGGCCCCCGGCGCAAGTCGAAGATCATCTCCGAGCAGGAGAAGAAGATCACGGCCTACCACGAGGGCGGCCACGCGCTCGCGGCGTGGGCGATGCCCGACCTGGAGCCGGTCTACAAGCTCACGATCCTGCCGCGCGGGCGCACCGGCGGCCACGCGCTCGTGGTGCCCGAGGACGACAAGGGCCTCATGACCCGCTCGGAGATGATCGCCCGGCTGGTGTTCGCGATGGGCGGGCGCAGCGCGGAGGAGCTCGTGTTCCACGAGCCGACCACCGGCGCGTCGAGCGACATCGACCAGGCCACCAAGATCGCCAAGGCGATGGTCACCGAGTACGGCATGAGCGCGCGGCTCGGCGCCGTCCGCTACGGCCGCGACCAGGGCGACCCGTTCCTCGGGCGCTCGATGGGCGCGCAGGCCGACTACTCGCTCGAGGTCGCCCACGAGATCGACGAGGAGGTGCGCGCGCTCATCGAGGCGGCGCACACCGAGGCGTGGGAGATCCTCAACACCTACCGCGACGTCCTCGACGACCTGGTGTTCGAGCTGCTCGAGAAGGAGACGCTCACCCGCAGCGACCTGGAGCGCATCTTCTCCGGTGTGGAGAAGCGGCCCCGGATCACGGCGTTCAACGACTTCGGCGACCGCACGCCGTCGGACAAGCCGCCGATCAAGACGCCGGCCGAGCGCGCCCGGGAGCGCGGCGAGCCGTGGCCGCCCGAGACCGAGCCGGTCCGCGAGCCCGCGCCGGTCGGCTCGTACCCGGGCGGTACCAACGGCGTGCCCGCGCCCGGCCCCAACGGCGGCCCCGTGCCCTCGCCGCCCGGGGGTTACCCGGGTGGGCCCACCCCGTTGCCGGCGGGCTACCCGCCGCCGCAGCAGCAGGGGCAGCCGGCCGTGCCGCCGCCCCCGCCCGGCTGGGGCGGGCAGCCGCCCAAGGCGGTGCCGGACAACTACGGCGCCCCGCCTGGTTGGCGACCGGCCACCACCCCGGCGGGCCAGCCGTGGCCGCCCACCAGCGGCCAGTGGCAGCAGCAGCCCGCCCCGCAGTGGGGGCCGCAGCCGAACCAGGCCCCGCAGCCGAACACCAACGGCGCGGGTGAGCAGCAAGCCCAGGCCCAGGCACAGCAGGCCCAGGCACAGCAGGCACAGGCACAGCAGGCACAGGCACAGCCCGAGCAGCCGTCCCCCGAGAAGCCGAGCGGGGGGACCGGCTCCGGGCCGGACGAGGGTGGCTCACGCTGAGCACAGCAGTACCCGGTGGCGCGACGCCCGAGCCGGCGTCGAGGAACGGCCGACGGACGATCGACCACGCGCGCGCCGAGGCGGCGGTGCGCGAGCTGCTCATCGCGATCGGGGAGGACCCCGACCGCGAGGGCCTGCGTGACACCCCGGCGCGCGTCGCCCGCTCCTACGCCGAGATCTTCCAGGGGCTCTACTCCAACCCCGACGAGGTCCTGGAGCGCACGTTCGACGAGCACCACCAGGAGCTGATCCTGGTCAAGGACATCCCGATGTTCTCGATGTGCGAGCACCACCTCGTCCCGTTCCACGGGGTGGCGCACGTCGGGTACATCCCGAACCCGGACGGGCGGGTCACCGGGCTGTCGAAGATCGCCCGGCTCGTCGACCTCTACGCGCGGCGCCCGCAGGTGCAGGAGCGGCTCACCGGGCAGATCGCCGACGCCATCGTGAACAGGCTCGAACCGAAGGGCGTGATCGTGGTGATCGAGGCCGAGCACCTCTGCATGGGCATGCGGGGGATCCGCAAGCCCGGCTCGCGCACCACCACCTCCGCCGTGCGCGGGATGCTGCGGTCCTCGCCGACCTCCCGCGCCGAGGTGCTGGCGCTGATCCGGAACGGGTGAGCGCGGTGGCGGCCGGGTTGCCCGCCCCGGGGCGGTGCGTCGTGATGGGCATCCTGAACGTCACCCCGGACTCGTTCTCCGACGGGGGTCACTGGCTCGACCCGAGCCGGGCGGTCGCCCACGGCGTCGCGATGCGCGAGGCGGGCGCCGACCTCGTGGACGTCGGCGGGGAGTCCACCCGGCCGGGGGCGCCCCGCATCGACGCGGAGACCGAGCTCGCCAGGGTGCTGCCCGTGGTGCGCGAGCTGGCGGCCGCGGGCGTGCCGGTCAGCATCGACACCACGCGGGCCGCGGTCGCCGAGGCCGCTGTGGCGGCCGGCGCCGCGGTGGTCAACGACGTCTCCGGCGGGCTCGCCGACCCCGCGATGGCCAAGGCGGTGGCGGCGGCGCAGGTGCCGTGGATCCTCATGCACTGGCGCGGGCACAGCGACCGGATGAACGAGCTCGCCGTCTACTCCGACGTCGTGGCCGAGGTCCGCGACGAGCTCACCGCGCGGGTGGACGCGGCCGTGGCCGCCGGGGTGGACCCGGGGCGGCTCGTGATCGACCCGGGGCTGGGGTTCGCGAAGAACGCCGAGCACAACTGGGCGCTGCTGCGCAGGCTGGACGTGCTGGTCGGCCTCGGGTTCCCGGTGCTGGT